>Ga0126329_10000027_pt1 | contig 94153 bp, 81 predicted proteins | sample InaspJWI85metaG_FD_104915 | JGI IMG/M metagenome (GOLD analysis project Ga0126329, IMG submission 104915) | Marine gutless worms symbiont microbial communities from Oahu, Hawaii - Inanidrilus sp. 2 OAHU.JWI-85 metaG | ecosystem: Host-associated > Annelida > Digestive system > Unclassified...
CCCAGCGCTGGTTGATCGGTTTGCAGCTATTCCGGGCTATCGGGGGCGTATTCCTGATCGAGATGGCCCGGGGGAACCTTCCCGGGATATTTGCCTATCCAGCCGGTGTCGGCGATATCGCCGTCGCCGTGGTGGCCCTGCTGGTACTAATACGGTATCGAAACGCAACCCATATTCCCAGCGGAGCTGTCTGGCTGGTGATCACGCTGGGTATGCTCGACTTTTTAAGTGCCTTTTTCTTCGGTTTTACTTCTTCGCCCACACCTTTGCAGCTGTTCTTCCCGAACGCGCCCTACACGGTCATCACCTTTCCGACCGGCCTGATCCCCCTGTTTCTCGTACCCTATGCTATCTTCTTCCACACGCTGTCGGCACTAAACTTCCGCAAATACGGCTAAAGCGCTGCAGCTGCGCCGCTGCCCGTTGTTTGTAAACCGAAGAGCGTTATTGGAAAGGATGCCGGCGTTCGACATTTGCCCTGCAGTCATGCTCATTTTTCGAACATGCTCTTCTGCAGGTGTAGCGCTTGTCTAAACGCTGCCGCTTGCAGTCATACTGGCACTTTGTGCCGATCTGGTCGCATTTGGCCATTCCTGCCCTTTGCCTTTGATATACTCTAATGTATCGCTCCCGATCCATCTCCTTCTGAACTTCACCGGAACACCGAATGTACTCACGCTCAGCATTTTTCATACATCGATCTAACCCAGCCAGGTCTTCCTCGGGAGAACTTTCAAGGCAAGCCATTTCGGCCTTTTGATTGGCCACCCGACACCTGGAGATCCTTTTATTATAAATGACCCCAGCTCGGTCCTGGTCAACATCCGGCAAAGGGATTCGTTTGGCCACCCTGGCGATACAAAGGTTATAATTCTTATCACAATTGAGGTCGGCACATTCATCAAAGGAGACCTTGGTCTGCCGGGTGCATTTTTCGTAGCAGCTTAACTCTATTTTTCGGCATTTAATGAGACCTTTTTCCCGTTTTTTCATTACGCCCTTAGGTTCGTATCGGCCACCTCGGTGTATGCATTCTGTAAGCACTCGGCCTTGTTTATTTCGCAGGCTTTGCCGCATTTGCTCCGCTTCCTGGGGGTATCATACCGGTCCGTGGTACATTGCGACCGGCAGGTCTGCCAGCGGTCGTTGCAACTGTCTACGTATCTTTGCACATCCGCAAATGCGCTGGATGCGGGTAAAACGAGTAAGACGATCATTACGAAAACAAGTTGATAGGCAAATGGCTGCTGTCTGTGTTGCTTCAAGGTAACCTCCTTTCCATCAAGCTGGTAGTATAAAGCTTTCACGCTCCTGGTTTCACATGTCTGCTATCGGTTTCTTGCCACCAGTCGGACAACTTGGGTCGGGTGCTCGTATTTTGGCAGCTGATGCTTACGGACATATTGAACGCTCCCCGCAGCCCCGGTCAGTGGGATTTCCGCTGCACTCCAACAAGCTGCAGGGAATGCGCTTGCCGAGCGGTCCAACAAAACACCGAAGTTGCGGTGTCAGACGCTGGTCAATATCGTATCGAATTGTATGTTGAAAGAGGCGTGTTTGGTGTGACTGCTGATAGAGCGTAACAAATTAGGACCGTAGGGTCAAACAGAGGGCCGATACCTATCTGGTGCTGCTGACACCCACCGGTGTCCTGCTATTTTGCACAGCGGTCTAAAAGATAGAAGATGGACTTGTAATGAATGCCGCTGTGCAGGGAAAGCCCGATTTCACAGGTCCTGCTGTTGGAATAGCCGGCCGTGCAAATTTCAGCGACCGCCGGCTTCAGGTCAGCCAGGGCGGCGGCATTCAGTTCCGGGAACGAAAATCCGCGATCACCGGCAAATCCGCAGCAGCCCACCCGTTCGGGAACCACCACCTCTGCGGCGCACGCCTGGGCAACTGCTAAAAATGACGCGTCGAGCCCCATCTTCTGTGAACTGCAAGTGGTGTGGATCGCCACGGTTTCCGGCAGCCGGGAAATGTTCAATTTGTCCAACAAGTACCGGTGGGCGAATTCAACTGGTTCATAAAGCTGAAGGTTGCCAGTAAACAATCGGCGCATGCGCAGCAGGCAGGGACTGGTGTCGCAAACCACGGGGATCTCACCGCCCTGGGAAATATCCAGCAGCGCTGCCTCGAGTTCAGCGGCTTTTTGGTCCCCCACCCGGACAAAGCCTTTGCTGGAAAACGGCATGCCGCAGCACAGGCGCTGCATATCCGGCGGGTAGAGGGTTCGATAGCCGGCTTTGGCAAAAACCCGCTCGGTGACGGTCATGAGGCTATCAGTCTCGGAATCACCCAGGGCCGGCCCCATGGTACGGGCTACGCAGCTGGGAAAATAGACAACCGGTTGCCCGCCCGGCAACACGGTGTGCGGTGTTTTCCGGGCAGCGGCGAAGGTCGGCATGGCCCGGTTCCACAGGGGCAGGCGGTTACCGCTTAATTGCCGGGCTTTGGCTGCCAGGCTTGTCATGGTTGGCGAACCCAGCAGCCGGTGAGCAGCATCGGCCAGCTGCAAACCGCGCCCGATGGCGGATGTGACCAGATCGAAATGGCGGCCGGCCAGACGGGCAAGCGCTTCTGCCGCGGTATTTTCAACGGCGGCTTGCCGCAGCGCTTTGGTCAGCTCACCGGTGTTGATATCCACCGGGCAGGCCACTTCGCACAGGCCGTCGGCCGCGCAGGTTTGATTGCCCTGGTAAAGATAATCCCGCAACATATCCTTTAGTGCGTCGGAACCGCTCCGGTTCCGCTTGAGTCGAGAAATCTCGCGCTGCACAGCGATTCGCTGGCGAGGGGTCAGGGTCAGGTTCTTTGAGGGGCAGACCACCTCGCAAAACCCGCATTCGATACACTTGTCGACGATCTCATTCGTGGCCGGCAAAGGCTTGAGATTTTTGACATGCACCTGGGGATCGGCATTGAGGATCACCCCGGGATTCAACAGGTTGCGGGGATCGAAAAGGTCTTTGATCGCCTGCATCAGGCGGTATGCTTCGGTGCCCCACTCCATTTCGACATAGGGCGCCATGTTCCGCCCGGTACCATGCTCCGCCTTAAGCGAGCCGTCGTAGGTGTCCACCACCATAACACTCACGTCGTGCATGAACCGGCGATAGCGCTCAACTTCCGCGGTGGTGCTGAAATCCTGCGTGAAGACAAAATGCAGGTTGCCCTCCAGGGCGTGGCCGAAGATGATGGCCTCATCATAGTGATGCGCGGCCATGATTTTGCGCAGGTGCAGCGTTGCCGCGGCCAACCGGTCGATAGGGAAGGCCACGTCTTCGATGATGACGGTGGTGCCGGTTTCCCTGACGGCCCCCACGGCCGGGAACAGACCTTTGCGGATGTTCCACAGAGCCGTGTATTCGGCCACCTGGTCGGTAAACTCCAGCGGCTTTTCCAGGGGGATACCGCTGATTGATCGGGCAATCTGATCAATCTGCCGCTGCAGGGCAGTCGCGTCCGCGGCCCGGGATTCCACCAGCAAGGCCGCGGCGTCCGCGGATAGGTGTTTGAGATAATCGGGAACCCCGGACTTGTTCTCCACCGACCGCAGCGCGGTGCGGTCCATCAGCTCTACGGCGGACACCTGTTCATTTTTCAACAGCATGGTGGCCCGACAGGCCTCCTCAATATTGGGAAAGATAACCAGAGCGCTCGCCTTGTGGAGGTGTTCCACCACAGTGTCGTAGACGATTTCCGATATAAACCCGAGGGTGCCTTCTGATCCGATCATGAGGTGGGTGAGAATATCGAAAGGGTCTGCGTAGTCTACCAGGGCGTTCAGGCTGTACCCGGTGGTGTTCTTGATCTTGAATTTGTGGTGGATACGGTCTGACAGGACAGTGTTGGCGCGTACGCGCTGACCCATGGCGGCCAGGTCTTCCAGGAGCTTGGCGTGGGTCTGGCTGAAAGCGCGGCGACTCTCAGGATCAGCCGTATCCAAAAGGGTGCCGTCCTGCAGGACGACCCGCATACTGGCAACTGTATTGTAGCTGTTCTGGGCGGTTCCGCAGCACATGCCGCTGGCGTTGTTGGCGGCGATGCCGCCGATCATGGCGGCATTGATCGAAGCGGGATCCGGCCCGATTTTCCGCCCCAGGGGTAGCAGATAGCGATTGGCCTGGCCCCCGATGATCCCCGGCTGTAATCGAATCCGGTTACCGCCGTCGAGGATCTCATAGGCTTTCCAGCTGTCACCCGCAATCACCAGGACCGCGTCGGTAACGGCCTGGCCCGACAAGCTGGTTCCGGCTGCCCGAAAGGTGACGGGGACCCCACCAACGTCAGACGCTTTCAAGATGGCGGACACCTCCGCCTCATTGTCCGCTTTGATTACTATTTTCGGGATTAACCGGTAAAAGGAGGCATCCGTTCCGAAGGCCAGCGTGCGCAATGGATCGGTGATAAACCGATGGGGCGGAATCTGCGTTCCAAGATGCCGGACAAAGTTCCGGAACTGTTCCGGCAGGTACTTAAACTTGGGCATGGGCGTCATGCTGCGCTCCTCGATCAGGGGTTAACGCAATTGATATGTGATGCGCAATACACTATAAACCGAAATTGAACGCTCCCCTCAGCGAGCTGCGGGGAATCGTCCCCGTAAGGAAGTTTTCTATTTTTATTCGCTCGCATTCCCTGCGTCAAGCAGCAGGCAATACACTCGCTGATCGGGTCAGGGTTTGCCCACCCTTTCAAAGATGTCATTCTCATGGAGGCGGACATGCTCGTAGGCCCACCGGATGAAGCGCTCGAGTGTGTCCTGGCCATGGAAGGGGTGTCGCCCTTGCCGGTCCAGGTCGTTTTCCGACATCTCCCGCACGATGGAAATCGTGGCCTGTCGTACGGTGCGGTATTGCCGGATCAGAGCCTCGAGATCCAGCCCGTCCAGTTTTTGGGGTTGGGTGCGGTTGAAACGGTCCACGTCGAAATCCTCAGGTGAACCCGGACCACCGGCCAATATATTTTTAAACAGCCACTGCATGGATTTTTCGATGGTGATGAAGTGGGCCAGCACCTGTTTGACCGTCCAGTAGGGCTCATCGTCGTAAACCTGCACCGCCAGCTCGTCCGGCGATAAGGATTGATAATGCCCTATCGTCGCTTCCAGCCCTTTTTCCAGTTCCGCAATAATGTCACCACAACGGTCAGTCATGTTCCCCCCTTGTCAATTTATGTCCTATCTGTTCAGCACCAGTCAAGACGCCCGGCAAGCAAGGCGGAGCAAAGAATTTTGTATCTCAATAGAACCTATCTTAAAAATGGATTTTGGTTCAAAATTCAGTCTTCGCTGTGCAAGCTACGCCGGACAAGCAACACGGCCGCGAATGTCAAACCGGAATAATCCGGAGAAGCGGCTTTAAAAGTTTCAATTACGTTCAAGGTCAAGGCGGAGCAAGAAGTTTAAACGGAGGAATACTGATAGTATTTCGAGTATTAAACTTCTTGATCCAACGCAGAGATTGGACGTAAGGGAAGCTTTTAAAACCGCTTCTAAGAGGAGCATGAGAGCATAGAGCTTCCCGGTTTGTCCCGCGCCCAATCCGGCCTGCGTGCCGCGAAACTTTCTTTGTCCGGCTGTTCGTCGTAAGGGCAACGCAACAGTTCCAGCAATTCATGAATTAATCCGAAATCCCCTTGTTCGGCTTTTTCAATGGCAAGTTGCGCCAGGTAATTTCGGAGCACGTATTTGGGGTTGACGGCATTCATGTTTTGAGCGCGCGTCTCCATCGAAAGCCCGTCACTGCGAACCCGGGTACCATAGTCCGCGAGCCAGCGGTTCAACCTGTCCAGATAGTCCGGCGTAATTTGATCCGGGCGGTAATAGGCCTTTCCCAGCGGTGCTGCCAGGACATCAATGCGATTGGCGCTCAGATCGTTTTTGGCCGGATCGAGTTTGGCAAGGCTTCTGAAGAAAATGGTCATATCCGTCTCGACCATAGGCAAAATGGCAGCCAAGTCTCTAAGCAACGCCTCATCGGTATCCGGCCGGAAGGCCTTAAAACCCAACTTTTGCGCCATCATCCGTTGCCAGCCGCTTTGAAATTTTTCCACATAGAGGTTGAGCCCGGCCTTGAGCGGTTCGGCATCCTCGATCAGGGGGTACACCGCATTGGCCAGCTGCAGCAGGTTCCAATGCGCGATCCCGGGCTGGTCTCCAAAGCAGTAGCGTTTGGTTGCAGCGTCGGTCGTGTTGGGCGTCCACCTGGGGTTGTAATCTTCCAGCCAGCCGTAGGGGCCGTAATCGATGGTCAGGCCCAGGATGGACATGTTGTCCGTGTTCATCACCCCGTGGACGAACCCGACCCGCATCCAGTGCATCATCAATTCCGCCGTCGTCCGACAGACCTCTTCGAACCATTGGAGGTAGACATCCGGCGTATCGAAGTCCAGGTGGGGAAAATCGGTCCGAATGGTGTAATCCAGAAGTTGCTTGAGAACGGTCAACTCCTTGCGGGAGGCGAATATTTCGAAATTCCCGAACCGGGTGAACGAGGGGGCCACCCGGCAGACCACCGCCCCGGGTTCCATCTTCGGGTGGCCGTCATAAAACATGTCCCGTTCGACCTCTTCCCCGGTCAGCACCAGGCTCAGGGCGCGCGTGGTGGGCACGCCCAAATGATACATGGCCTCACTGCATAAAAACTCCCGGATGGAAGAGCGCAATACGGCCAGGCCGTCCGCCGTGCGGGAATAGGGTGTCGGCCCGGCACCCTTCAGCTGGAGTGCCCAGCGTTGCGAGCGTCGGTTTACGATCTCGCCCAGGTTGATGGCCCGGCCATCCCCCAACTGCCCGGCCCAGTTTCCAAACTGGTGCCCCCCATAGCAGGTTGCATAAGGCTCCATCTGGGGCGCCAGTATGTTGCCGGCCATCAATTGGACGAAATAGGCCGATTCACACACCGCCGGGGGTATGTCGAGCAGGTCGGCTACTTCCCGCGAATAAGCCACCAGTTGCGGTGCCCGCACCTTTTGTGGTTTTACCCGCGAATAGCAGGCCGCATAGACCGGTCGGCGATTATTGGCCGGGTCCGGGTCGGCCGGCAATTCCTGCACGAAGCGGTTGTCGAAGTGTAAATTTTCTATGGCGGTGGGTATCGGTTTATAGTTCATGGTTCCGTATCCCGTTGTAAGCAGTTATGGTCAAAGCATGCTCCCGGCCAATGGCAAAATCCCGGCCGTCGCATCCGATCACAGGAACAAGATAAGCATTTTTTAAGGAATGAAAGGGGGGAAATTCGGTAGAAGGTCGAAGGTATAAGGTATAAGGAAACCCATGGAATCAGGAGTCGGGTGTCCGGAGTCCGGAATCAGAACTTCGCCCTTTCTGACACCAGACATCGGGCTCCAGCCCCCTGGCACCTATACCTTCTACCTTAGACCTTATACCTCGGGTTTCAGCAGCTCTTCAGCTATGGCCGGCAACACCTTCCCCGCCTCGGCCTGGATGAGGACATCACAGATGTCGTCGCAGGGCGTTTCCGAAAGATTGACAATGGTCAAGAACGCACCGTGATTCTTGGCGAAAAATGGCATGTGGGCCGCAGGTTGGACCAGGAGGGTGGACCCCACGACCATAAAAAAGTCGCAGGTGCTGGAGAGAACCGTGGCTCTTTTGACCTCAGCTTCGGGCATGGATTGGCCGAATGAAATCGTATCCGGTTTCAAATAGCCGCCGCAGGTACATTCCGGGGCTGTATCACCGTTATTCAGACGCTCCCAGACGTTGTCGGTGGGAACCAATTGGCGGCAATGCATGCAGCGTATGCGGCGGGTGTTCCCGTGCAGTTCGATGACCTTTTCCGGCGGGATGCCGGACGCCTGGTGGAGGTTGTCGACGTTCTGGGTAATGACCGCTTCGAGCAGGCCGGCGGCGCACAATTTGGCCAAGGCCAGGTGGGCCGGATTGGGCCTGGCCGCCAATAAGCCTCGATATAACTCCACCCACCGGCGCCAGTACTCTTCGCGTGATTCTCGGGACGACATGAACTCGTCGAAATACACCGGCCGAAACCGGTCCCAGATCCCGCCCTGGCTGCGGTAATCCGGTATACCGCTTTCGGTGGATATCCCCGCCCCGGTAAACACGATATTCCTTCCACCGGTGTTGATCCGTTCGGCTATTTTTAAGATTTGTGCTCTCATCCAATGAGGCTTTCCAGGGTTGCCACAATGTCGCCCGCGTTGTCGGGGGAAACATCTGAAAACCAGATTTTCTGGGGATAGATGATAACATTGGAGCCTTGGGCGCAAAGGCCCATACACCCAGACGTGGAAATCCGGATCTTGCCCTTCCAGCCTTTGGCGTAAACGGCATCCTTCAACTTCTTCTTGACCAGTGGGCTGTTGTTATCGGCGCAGGATTTTCTGGCCCCGTCCCGATCATTGGTGCAAACGAAAACATGGGCGATGTAAGGCGATGCATGCTTGTCCATTGTCATTCAATCCTTTTGATTTATGGTTGCCGCTTTTGGTAGGCTTTAATAAGGGGACCAATTTCCCGGCTCGTGTCAGCTACCTTATCGCCCTCATTCAGCCGGATCAACCTTTTCCAGCCTTCAATTTATTTAGGGGCAATTTGAAATTTCAGTCATCATGCTTACTATTGAAAAAAACTATTAAAAGCAGGGGGTTCGCTTTTTATGAACAACAACGAAAATAGCAAGCGGCGTTCCTGGATCATTTTCGGCCTGGTCAGCATGCTTGCTATCGTCTTTTTCCAAAGTTTCTTCGAACAACGCCGTTCGATGAACAGCCAGCCGCGAGTTGTCGAACCACGCGGTGACCTGGCGGAGTTTGAAAAGGCCACCATGGGAATCTTCAACAGCGCGTCGCCCTCGGTGGTTTATATCTTCACCGAGAATGCAGTGCGCGGATTCTTCGGCACCCGGGAAGTACAACAGGGGACCGGGTCCGGGTTTTTATGGGACCACCGGGGTCACGTGGTCACCAATTATCATGTTATCCAGGGTGCCGAGCGTATACAAGTCCGCATGGATGACGGTGAAGCCGTCGAGGCTACCTATGTGGGCGGCACAGAGGATTATGATCTGGCCGTCATTCGCCTGCGCAGCGTTCCCGCGGACATTGCGCCCATCCCGGTGGGTAGCAGCCATGATCTCGAAGTGGGGCAAGCCGTCTTTGCCATCGGCAACCCCTTCGGTTTGTCACGTACTCTGACCACCGGCGTGATCAGCGCCCTGGATCGCCGTTTACCGACAGCGGCCGGCCGTGAAGTCGCCGGTGTTATCCAGACCGACGCCGCTATCAATCCGGGCAACTCGGGGGGCCCCCTCATCGATTCGGCCGGACGCCTTATCGGTGTCAACACTGCCATCATTAGCGGATCGGGCAGCTTTGCCGGCATTGGGTTCGCCGTTCCGGTCGATGTGGTCAACGGGATCGTACCCCAGTTGATCTCCAGGGGCAAAATTCCCCGACCAGGGATCGGCATAGTGGCCTTATCGGAGGAGGACAGTGCCCGGCTGGGAGTCGTCGGCGTGGTTATTGACCGTATCATGCCGAACGGTTCGGCGGACAGGGCCGGTTTGGAGGGCATCGATTACCGCAATCGGCTGCTGGGCGACATTATTTTGGCCGTGGATGGGCAAGAGGTGACCAATATCATCGACATGGTCCGCTCCATGCAGGGATACGCCATTGGCCAAACCGTAAAGCTGCAAGTAAAGCGAAACGATCAGGTCCGCACTGTCGCGGTGGTCGTGATGGATATTTCGTAGATAGGTGTGTTAGGTAGAAGGCTGAAGGAAGTACATTATACCTGAGATCCGAAGTCTGAAGCCAGGAGAAGCTTTCCGAGCTTGCGTCTGCGCTTATCAAGCTTGCGTCTTCACTCTATGCGCTTCGTAGGACCAGTCGCTGGATCAGTCTTCGCTATAAGCTTCGCCTGACAGGCAGGCAAGACGGCCGCCTATTTCGAACCTAGAATATCCCTGTTGAAAGCGGTTCTAAGCGCCCTCACGTGTTCAAGATCAAGACGGGACGAGAAGTTCGACCGGAGGAATATTTGTTATATTTCGAGGATCGAACTTCTCGGCCCAACGCAGAGTTTGAGCACGTGAGGGCGCTTAGAACCGCTTTCAGGCGAAGACCGCGGCGGTCTGCCGGCTGTATATCGCCAACCGCCCCTCCGGGTCCCAGACAGCACTTCTTTCGTGCACATAGCCCCGCTCCGCACTGTCCACGGTGCACCGGTATGACCACCAGTCGTTCTCCGTACAGGTATCCCGGTTAAGATGAACGAACCCTAGCTCCCAGGTCAACGTACTGGCCGCCGCCGGCTTGGTCAGCATGGACAACACCGGGGTGGGCCAGGCGTCAGCCAGGGCCACCACCCACTCTTCCGAGAGGCAATCCGTGTTTTCTTTGAATTGAAGCCAGCCTCCGAGTTCATGACCGCCTTTCCCGGTGAAGGGCAACTCTCCCTGGGCCCACCGGTAAGCAAAATGACGGCAAAAGGCCGGAGTGAGCCCCTCGATATAGGGCAGTTCGAGGGCCTCCTCCGGCGGCGTCAGCGGCGGTCTCTCACCCGGTGCGATCTCTATGGCCGACTCGCGATCACCGCCGAAACTGCCCACGACCGTGCAACAGACGCTGCCCTCCTGGAGGACTTTGGCCTCGACCGTTGTAACTGCGCGGCCGGTCCTTAATTGTTGGGTCCGGATCGAGAAAGGCTCCGGCCCGACCGGGCCCACAAAAGCAATCAGCAGACTGCGCACTTTGCGTTCTTCCGGGACGAGCGCCCGCATGGCTTTCAGGGCCAGGGCGCCCACCAATCCGCCGTATCCGGCCCGGCCCTGCATCCAGTCTTCCGGAATGGTGAGGGGTGCCGTCGCGGTGACATTTTCGGCGCGTTCCAAGAGAGTCGCAAACGTGGTGTCCGACATGTTTAAGCTCCTATATGTTCGCGTCTGGTTTAAATCGTTGCGGTGAAAACATGTGTATATCAAACTCGGGGGAATCATCCATCATCAAGTCCGCTAGTATTTCCCCGAGTACGGGTGCAAACTTGAAACCGTGCCCGGCCAGGGCCGCACCGAAGACATGCTGCGAGCCGGGCTTCCGACCCAGGTAAAAGTGACCATCGGACGTCATGGTGTAAAGACATACATGGGATGTCATGTAGAAATTTTCCAGGCCGGGCAGGTATCTGGCCAGCATTTTTGAGATCTCTTCGGTCTCTTCCAACGAAACTTCGCGATTGAGCGCGGCCGGGTCACAATCCGCCAGCTCATTGTGAAAGGCCGCTTTGAGTCGCGCCTCGGCGCCGGTCACCGGCAGGGTGTAAAATTCTCGATAACCTGCCGGATCCCCACCAGGATTCTCCTGCGGCACCTGCCAGAAATTGACGGGAAATCGGCCCAGTTGAAAATTTTCGTCGGTCGGAACATCGATCCAGTGCACCGGCACCCGTTTGGGTGTGAGCACTGTTTGCGGAAGGCCGAGCAATGCACCGGTCCAGGCGCCGGCTGCAACAAGCAGACGACCGGCAGAATATGTCTCTGTCCCGGTATGCACACGCACACTGCCGGGCCCTTCAGTCCAGGTCTCCACACTTGCATCCAACACCAAGTCGGCCCCGGCTTTTCTGGCCGCGTCCATGAAAGTGGCGATGCTCAATGCCGGGAACACGATGCCGGCCTCTTTTTCCAGGCCGGCGATAAATGCGTCGGGCGGCGCCAATTGCGGCCAGCGTGTGCGTACCTCGGCTGCGGTCAGCTGCTCGTAAGGAATCTCGTAGGCCCGCGCACTGACCAGGAACCCGGTTACCGCCGGGCAGTCCGGCGGACCAATCGTCAGGTTAGGTGTCTTGACCAGCAGTGTCCGCCCGGATTCACGTTCCAACCGCCGCCAGAGTTCCCAGGCTCGCCGGGCCATTGGTACATAAGCCGTGCCCTCCAGGTAGGCCCGCCGGACACTGCGTGAGGCGCCGTGGTGGCTGCCCTGTTGGTGGGGCGGACGGTATCTGTCCAGGCCCAGTACGCGAAAACCCCTTTGAGCCAGGGTCATGCAGGTGGCTGATCCGGCGGTTCCCAGGCCAACTATGATAAAGTCGTAAGAGGGCATCTGATTTTTCCAGAAGCTACCTCAAAAAAGTCTTTTGGCCCAATCTCGGCGTTGGGCCCTAAATTCAAATCCTCGAAATACTGGAGTATTCCTCCGGTTCGAATGTAGCGCCCGCCTTGACCTTGAACCAAAATCCGTTTTTTAGGGATAGCTTCTACTGACGTAGCAATAGCGGCTAAATATCGTCCCGCCGCGCGCCCCTTTTTTTATCAAAAAGATACGATGACCTACCCCCGCAAATCGCCATATGAAGCTGCTTGATTATGACATCGTGCCCATGAACTGGTCTCATGCACGTCTCATCGCAACGAGAAGATACAGCTCCGGTTCATCCAGAAATAAGTGGATGTCAAAACCAAAGGGGCTCAGCAGCGTCCGGGCCTCGGCTTCACCGGGAAAGTCATCCAGGGGGAAAGGGCAATTCGGTTTGAGTTGACCAATAAAATCCTTACCCAGCGGATGGCTGATGACCATTTTACCAGCCGGCTTCACGATCCGTGACATCAGGCGAAAAGTGCCAGGCTTGTCGGCGATATTTGCATAACAGGCATTGATGAAAACAACATCAATGCTGTGGGTAGGCAAGTTCAAATCCCGCACATCACACCAATGGGTCTCAACACCGGCGTATTTGTTTTGCACGTGCTTCAGCATCTCCTGCGAAAGATCGCAGGCGTGAATCTTTCCCGGCTCGTATTGTTGAAGGAGGGGTATCAAAATACCGCTGCCCGTGCCCACATCCAGTACGGACGCGCCTTTTTCTATTTTGGCCGCAGCCACAATCCTGGCCAAGCGCTCCGGCACACCCGCCGGCAAAGGGGGCTCGAAGGCATCTACGAGAGTGTCGAACCTTTCCTGCTGGAGTTGATTGATGCGGGCGATCTCTTTTTCGTCCAGCTTCTTAAAAGGCATCTTGAGCCCCCGGAAAACCGCCAATTTTCGCCGCAACACAAGCACCCGGATGCGGAATTGGGTCAGCGGTAGTACCACATCCTGCGAATGCTTTCCGCTACTCTTGAATCACGAATGTCGCGGTGTCCAACAACTCTCCATCAGGCCCGAGTACATTTACTCTCCAAATGCCCGTATCGATGGGCCGGATAATCTTCGAACTGCTGGTTCGCCACGAGGGCGAAGCACCGACGTTCAGGATGACTTCGGCTCTTTTTTCGCCTTCGAGATACCAGACATGCTTAATCGTGGTTTTGGCCACGGCGCTGGAACGGGTGAAACAGTAAAGCTTACCGATTTCATTCGAAAATGTTTCGCCAGGCCCCACCGGTTCACGGTCCTGGATACCCGTGCAAATCACCGTTTCGGTTATCTCTACCGGTGCCTGGGCGAAGCCGGTCGTCGCCAATACAGCCACACATACACTTACCAACAGAATACCGAAAATGTTTCCCCTCATGTTACGCCTCCTTTTCATTTGCATAGCCCGTTCGACGCAACAAGTCCGGTCTCGTCAAGCGGCGGGACCGCACTTATAGCCCTGCTGTGGTTTTCAATATTTGGACAAGGGTAGCGCACACACTCAATTTGTCAATCAGCAATCGAAACTATCAGGTTTCATAGGTCAAAACCCTGATGATCCCAATTGTATCACCGCTGCCGGAGGTACAGGCATCCGAAACCGAGATGACCTTTGTGACGTTATTTTCCGCAACAAACGTATTAACCTGCTCATCCAGGTTGTTCAGTTCCTGCATGGCATGCATGACCTTGAGGTTGCCCGTGAATGTTTTGACTTTGATCATAATATTCCCTCCTATATTGTAGCAAACGGGGTGTAGGAAACTGGCGTGTCATCTTATCTTGACTTAAACAGTTGATTAGCTTACCAATCAGGCTAGAATCCATTAAAAAAAGGTCTTTGCCCCAATCTCAGTCTTGGATACTCGGTTCAGCCCCTCGCAATACACAAGGCCTTCCTTTGGCGTGTATCCAATGTCAAGCTCGATTTTGAAACAAATTTCGCTTTTTTAAAAGGGTTCTAACAACAATTCTCCCGAAACCATAATCATTTAAGCTCAAAGAGAAAACATTTTTATAAAAATCAATTCGAGAGCCTGATAGCGGTTCCATTAACATTACAATGGATACCTATCCTTCATACCCTTCCCTGCCCAAATTGCAGATAAAAGGCGCCAGCCTGTTACTCCAATCCCCGCCGCTTCAAGATGCCCTGAATCTATACGCATATGGGCGTAGTGTGCATTTTAGCAACGCAACAAAGCAGGTGGACATCAAAATTAAAAAATGGTGGCGCTGGCAGCAACCGAAAAGGCTCAACTACAGCCAGATTGACTACATCGATTTGACCTGTGATAAAATTTCGGAACACCAGGCTCGCGAGGTCATCCATATCTATAAATTGCTGCTCATCACTCGTAAGCCTTTTCAAAGAACTATCCTGGCAAAATTCGGAGGCAGCCATAGCCAAAACGAAATATCTCGGAAAGCCGCTGGCTTCTGTGCCGAGAAAGTTTCCAAGCATACCGGTATTCGCTTTGGAATAGTAGATAAAGAAATCCCCCTGGGAGAATTTCAAGACCAATATGTCTGCAAAAACTGCGGCCACCGGCTGCATCCGGATTCTGAAGTCATTCTTTGCCGATACTGTGGTGGCAAGGAAATAGAGATAGTGGCGGGAGAGACAGGTTGAAGGATCTTCTGGGAAACTGGTGTCAGGTGTCGGGTATCTGAAAGATTAGGACCTGGGACCAGAAAATTAAAATCGGATGTCTGACAGCAGAAACTATCTATACCATGTGGAAGGAAGCAGTCTTTTCTGACCCCTGACGCCGGACCCCCGACTCCTGAATTGCCACCTTCCACCTTAAACCTTGAACCTTATACCCTATACCGTATACAGTGTGACTTATACCCAATCACCTAACCAAAGGGGGTAACATGTCCATAGACGAATCCGTATGGGAATTCTTTCAACAGCACCTGGGGTACACCGACGCCGAGATGCAGAAATTCAAGGAAGATCCCCGGAACGAGCACATCCTGAGCAAGGCCGGCGAACTGATGAACAAGACCATCGTGATCGAGGTCGTGGATTCGCATGGCTGTAACAGTCAGCACAAGGTGGGCGACAAGTTTTATCTTGACGGTGCCGGTAATCTCATTTCCAAGCTTTGCCCCAAGCGGATGTGCGCCTTTGCCGTCTCTTCGTTCGGACAAGCCGTGTTCGGCCTGCACGAGCTGTTCTATGCCGGGGCTGATCCCAACCAGATGCATTTTAGAAGATTCGGATGCACGGATGTGGGTATCCAATGCGGGGGGTGGGGGAAGATTGTGATGGAGATTCGAATGGAGGATAGGTCTTAAGGTAGAAGGCGGAGGTATAAGCAAAAACTTTTAACGGCTGACTCCAGATATCCAGCTTTGTTCTCTTGGTTTTCCAACTGATACCTTCTACCTTCAACCTTATACCAGGACAGAATCGATAAGCATTTTGGACCGAGCGACCACGGAGGAAATAAAATATGGAAAAATCAACAACTGACTACTCAGCCCTTGACCGTCCCGAAGTTCTCACCTTTCTTTTCCATCCCAGACAGGCCTATCCCGGACAGAAAGCCCCTGGTTCTGCGCAGGACGTGCTCATCCCGGTAGCCGACGATGTCTCTGTGGGGGGTCGTTTCCACATGGCGCATCCGGAGGGGCCGAATGTCCTGTTTTTTCACGGCAACGGTGAGATCGTGGCCGACTACGATGACCTGGGACCGATCTACAACCAAATAGGGATCAATTTCCTGCCGGTCGACTACCGGGGTTACGGTCGCTCCGGCGGTCGGCCGACCGTGGCCGCCATGATGCAGGATTGCCACACGATCTTCGAATTTGCCCGCTACTGGCTGCTGGACAACCGTTTTCAAGGGCCGCTGATCGTCATGGGCCGCTCACTGGGCAGTGCCAGTGCCCTGGAACTCGCCTGGAAGTATCCGGAACAGATCGACGCTTTGATCATCGAAAGCGGTTTTGCCTACGTCAAACCTCTGCTCGAGTTGCTGGGCGTCAATATCGCGGCGATTGGCTTTGAAGAATCTGCCGGCTTTGGGCACCTGGACAAGATCAAGACGTTTAAAAAACCAACCCTGATCATTCATGCCGAATATGACCACATCATTCCATTTTCCGACGGCCAGGCCCTGTTCGATGCGTGTCCAGCACCGCAGAAAAATTTTCTGAAAATACCCGGGGCCAACCACAACGATATTTTCATGCGGGGGATGTCAGACTATCTGCAGGCCATTAAAAGCCTGATCGAAAATCTGTAAAAGCGATCTTGGAAGGGCTGCCTGTTCTCCTATCTTACCGTAAACAGCAAATACATTAGATGCAACCGGAATGATTTCTCGGCCGGCTGCAACCTATCCTTTTTCAGCCGAAATCAGAAAGAGGGGAAAGGCTTTCGTACCACCCGCATCCATTTCCCTGGTAACTGAAGTGAAGATGTCGGTGGTGATGTTTTCAAAGCCGGTGCTTCCCAACAATGTTTCCAGAATTTGCGGATCAAAACCATCGTGCACATACTGGGCATCCGCGGGATGAAAGTCACCGTCCTCCGTTACCAGATCGACCAGGGCGATCTTTCCGCCCGGCACCAGGGCGGCCTGAAACTCTTGAAACAGGTCGGCAGCGTATTCAACATGATGCAGCGTCAGCATGCTGATAATGACATCGCAGCTGGCCGGGGGGATCGTCCCGGTGGAGAGCGCTTCCTCGACGATTGCAACGTTGGTCAATTGATAGGCTTTGATTTTCTCTCTTAAAACAGCCAGCATCGCCTGCGATGTATCCACCACCGTAATGCGGGACACTTTGTTCAGGAACTTCAGGGTCAGCAGGCCGGTGCCGCCCCCCAGGTCAACCAGGTGCGCATCTTGAGGAATGTCCACCCTGGAACAGATGGCGTTAAACGTCTCCTCCGCCAGTTCCATCTTCCAGGGGACTTCATCCCAGTCTTGGGCTCTGTGCTCATATTGATCGGTCATCACATTTTCCTTATATAGTCTGCTGTTGTGAATTCATCAGCTGCCCGTACCGGGGTCCGGCTTCATTTTGGCCACGCCGAATTTCAAATCGGTCAGGATGCACAGCCGGGGCAGAAAGAAAAGGTCGGATATAACGGCCGAAATAATGGCCATGGCAGAGAGCAGGCCGAAATGGCTCAAGCCGTTGTGCTGGCTGAATGTAAACATCAAAAAGCCGGCCGACAAGATCAGGGATGTGAACACCATCGCCTGGCCCACTTCGCGAAACGTGTGCTGCACGGCCAGCCTGGGCGGTTCACCGGCCAGCGATTCCATGCGGTAGCGGGACAGAAAGTGGACGGTATCGTCCACGGCGATACCGATGGCGATGGGCGCTACCAGGAGCGTGTCCAGGTCCAGGGCAAAGCCCATAAAACCCATCGTTCCAAAGGCCACCAGGATTGGAAACAGGTTGGGCACGATACTGATCAGGCCGCCTTTTATGGAACGGAACACGAAGATGAACACAACGGAGATAACCCCCAGGGCCAGGGAGAAGCTTTTGATCTGCGACCAGGAAACCACATCGGACAGCTTCATGAACAGGGCGAACACACCGGTTATCTCTACCTGCAGGTTCGGATGGGCGGATCGCAGGGGTGCCACGATCGCACCAATTTTGGCCTGCACCGCATTCATGAATGGAATATATTCATACGAGCCCCGGTTGCGGATCCGGACCGAAATCCGGGCATTGGCGTAATCGTCGGACACCAGTTTGACACGGTCCTCCGGGGCCGCACCTTCGAACAGCAGCAGGGTCTGGGCCAGCATCGGCCGGGTAGCCGGAATGACATACATGTCCCGGCGATCTTCGTTGAGGGCCTGGTAGGATTCTTTGGTCGCATTGGCCAGGGAGTAGGTGCTGACGACCAGGTGGTCGTGCTCGGACTCCAGGTACGACTGCAGGCTATCCATGGCGATCAGCACCCGGGGTGACTTGAGCCCATCCGTTTCACCGGTCTCCACCAGGATTTCCATGTCCAGGGTGCCCCCGATGTTTTCTTCCACCGCATCCATGTTCTGGCGGATAATGTTGCGCGTGCTGATCAACTGGCCCATATTGGTGTCGACCTTGATCAGGGTAACCCCCCAGGCAAAAAAGATCGCCGCCCCGAGAAATGCCAGGCTGACCGCCCCCGGCGCTTTGTAGACCAGGGGTTCCGCTTTGCGGATGAAACGCTGGACCAGGTGGTGCTGGTGCGGTTTCCGGCCGTGTTGGTTTGCACCCAGGCCGCGGGGCATCATCAGCGGCAGAATCAGCAGGGTGAAGACAAACGCCAGAAAAACCCCCATCCCCGCAAAAACCCCGAATATCTTGAGCGGCACCACCGGCACCACGAGCAGCGCCAGAAGACCGATCATAGTGGTGAGGCTGGTGAGAAAGCAGGCCGGGCCGCTGGTGCGAAATGCTTCGGCCACCGCCCGTTCGCGGTCCAGGCCCTCCTGGCGCAGGTACAGGTAGCCGGACAGCAAGTGCACCGCGTCCGCCACACCCACGGTCAGGGTCAGGAAGATGATGATGGTAATCATCAGTGTCATCGGCGCCCCCACCCAGCCGGCCACGCCCAGGGTCCAGATGATGGCAGTGGTGACGATGGCAACGGCGCCAAGGACCGCCAGCAAAGAGCGAAACAGCAGGTAAAAGGTCAAAATGATGAATCCCAGCGCGGCCAGGCTGAGAAATGATACCTCATGGATGAAGATGTCGGCAAAGAATTTCATGACCACCGGGTTGCCCACCGGGTAAAACTGGAGATGTTGGCCGGATGGAGATTCATCCAGCACGTTTTGCAGGGCGTCGGTGAGAACCTGGTAGTCCCAGAAGTTGGGGCGGATGAATTCAACTGTGCCCGGCTCTGCAGGGGCGGTCTCTTCAAAGGCATCGTCCGCGATGAGATCGTCCACATCACTGTCGTCTACTACGATTGTCGCGCCCAGGTTCGTATCAATGATGATGACGCCGAAATCCCCTTTGGGGTTCAGGATGGAGGGGATGTAGTTGGGATGGTTGCGGGCCTGGGCTTTCAATCCGGCGCGGTCCGCGTCTGTTTCAGGCGGCCGGCCGGCAATGAATTCCCGGGAACGCAGGGTGTCCGCTGCGACCTCCAGGTAACTGACGTTGATCAGGCTGGTGACATCGGTGATGCGGGCAAAGGGTGACGCCGAATCCGACCCATGGGCCGCGGCCAGGGCCTCCAGTTTGCGGTGGATGACATCGAGGGCTGCAATGGAGTGTTCGGAAAAAACATCACCGTCCTTGGCCCGATAGACGACAAAGATAAATTCGTCGGAACCGAAATATTCGCGAAAGCGCTGGTAGGTGACCTTGACCGGGTCGTTTTCCAGGAAAAACGATTCGGTCGACATATCGATGTGCATCCCGGGAATGCCGGCCCCTACCGCCAGCGTGGCCGCAAGCAGGAGCACGATGTATATAACTCGGTGGCGGGCGATAATCTCCGGAAAATTGGCATAGAAGCCAAGATCGGGTTTCGAGTTCATAGGGCAGTCCAGTCAGGGTGCAGGGTGTGGTTCCAGCAGAAAGGCTATCCGTCTGACAGAGCGACTATACATCAAATGTGTGGAATTTCAAACAGGCACAGTTTGTTCGACGGGAACAATGGCGGCAGGGTGGCGGGAGAGGTTTTGGGATTTAAATTTGCCGCACGTTCGCGTTGCTCACTCGACACACGCAGACAAAGCCCGGCCGACGTGGCCGGGCTTAGGTAGCCATCGCTTCGCGATAAAAACCTGATGCTCAAGGTTAGCCGTTGTTGAAACAACCACAATGATCATTTGCCCGAAGGGCATGGCGAATATCAGCCGGCCAAGTCGGCCGGATGATGTCCGCGTTCGTCTGCGGCTAATTGTCGGTTCTTGGCCTTCAATTTTTCCTGACGCCCAACTCCTAACTCCATGGTTTTCCTTCTACCTTACACCTTATACCTTATACCTAACGCTTCTTCAGCCTTTTACCTTCCACCTAACCCCTCACACCTCCACAATCTTCCCCCCGAAATCCAGATCGGACTTTTCGTAACCGAACTCACTCAGCATCCGGTCGACCATCCCCATATTGGGCTGCCAGCCCATCTGCTCCCCGCGAAAACGGGTCGCGACGACATAGTCCAGAACCGGCGACAGCATCCCCATGGCCAAAAAGTTCGGCTGGTGGGAAGAGACGCACCCGGGCCCGCACTCGCTGGCCCAGAGGGCATCGATGATGCAAAGCTGCTGACGCGGGAACAGGACGCGGCCGCTTCCCGGTTCCATCTCGCCCAGGATTTCCTTGGTTTTGTTGATGGAAAGAAAATATTCCGATCCGCCCCACATGTGACCGGGCCAGGGATCGAAAGTCCCGAAGTGGTTCTTCATGGTCATGGTGAAACCGCCGAATTTATCACTGTGCCCCTTGCACATGGCAATATTGACCAGGATATCCACCGAACCATTCACGAGGTGCGCCAGGCACTTGGCGCGACCCTGGCCACCTTTCCAGGGCCCCGGAATCGCGGTCTTGGTAGTGCTGCCGCCCCAGGTGTTTTCGATGCGACAATTTGCGGGCAAGCCGACAAAGTCGGTCTTACTGTCGATGTTCTTGCCATGGCAGGCATCATAGATGGAGATATTGGCCGGCTGTACGCCCATATCGGTCAATGTGTGACAAATTTTCGACATCACGGCGCTGCGAGTGTGCTGTTTGCCGATATTGTTGGTCTTGATCGCCACGGTCGTCTCCGCCCAGGATTTGCCCGGTGGTTTCATGAAAATGCGCTGCCAGGCCTGGGTGGCATTACCGACCTCCGCAAGACCACCGGCCAGCTTGTCCATATTGCGCCAAACAGCATCCCTGGACACGAGCTGGTCCTGAACTGTCCAGGCAGAGACCGGTTTATAAGCCGTCGTCATCTTGGAATCGGCCACCCCGACCACCCGCAGGTTGTTAACGTTCGGATGCAACACCACCCGGGGCCCTCTTTCAGCCCGTGCAGTGCCGGCAATGCTGGCTGGAAAGGCGGCCATGGTAGTCCCGGCCACAAGTGCCTTTTTCATGAATTGACGCCTGTTCATTTTACCCATGATCTGCTCCTTCAAATTAATATGGACCAATGGCTCAGCAGTTTTGAAAGGCACCAACTGTCTTAGCGTTTTAAATGGTAGGGAGGTAATCAAATGGCGGCTTTCTCCTGAGTCTGCCACCATGGTCCTTTAGGCCTTTCTTCAGCCTTCTACCTTCAACCTTAAACCTAATTCAATTCCACGCCAACTCGCTGCGCACCTGCCAATACCTTGCAACCGGCTCCCGCAGCTCGGAAAGCATTCCTGCCAAGGATTTGTCCCACGTAACGTCTTGGGCTTTCAAGTTTGAATTCAGATGCGCGACACGCGCCGCGCCGCTCAAGACCACATTTGCAAAAGGCTGATGCCTGGCCGCGGCCAGGGACAGGCTGTCCACCGTTGTGTTCAGCCTTTGGGCATGCGCTCGAAGCAAAGCCATCTTCGTTCGAGATTCGGCGGAATCGTTGCGAGCGGTCAGACGGCCGTTGGCCAAGCCCTCCTTGATAATCACGCCGAGCCCGGCTGTTTGCGCTTCCTGCAGTGCACTCGCGGCAGATTGCTCCAAAAGGTTCCAGGTGGCCTGTACCGTCGTAAACAGCAAGGCCCCATCAAACTCAATTTCAATTGCTTTTCGGATAATGGCGGCCTGCTGCGATCCACTCACCGTGAAGCCGATGTGCAGCCCGGCATTCCGCAGACGGGCCAGTTCCCCCAGTACCGCGTCATTGGTCAACACGCCGCTCTCAAGTGTAGCCGAATGAATCTGGTAAAGATCGAGATGATCTCCAAGCAAGTCACGGCTTTCCATGACCTGGCGCTGGAGCACCGGCAAGGTATGCTCCTTGACTTCGTGCATCTGTCCGGCGGGTAGCTTGACCTGCCAATCGGCCGTATAGGTATACCCCCATTTGGAGCCGATGGTTATTGCCTTCGCGGGGATTTCCCGCTTGGCGAGCCAGGATTGCAGGAACTTTTCTGCATGTCCATACGATCGGGCCGCATCGAAGTAGCGCACCCCGGCTTCCCAGGCGGCATCCAACACACTGTGCGCATGTGCTTCCATGGCAGCCTCATCGTAAATGTAATTCAGATCCTCCGCATGTCCCAGATTGATATACCCTGGCCGCCCCAATGCGGCCAGTCCCAGGCCGATCGGGGTTACCATCAGTTGACTGTTTCCCAACTCTTTCAGGTTCATTTAAATATTTCCTTAGAAACGACCCAACTTCAGCAGCACGACAAGCAATCGGTTCCACTGGTCTTCTTGCTACCTTACAGTTAAAATTCTGACTCCGGACCCCAGATCCCAGACTCTTTGGTTTGTCTGACCTCTGACTTCCGACCTTAGGGTCTTTCTTCAGCCTTCCACCTTAAACCTTAAACCTTTGCCCGGCATCGCCAGGCTCGCAATTCACCGGCAACCTTCCGGAACGCGGCCGTATTTGATACCGTCGAAATAGAACAAACCAGTCTGCGGGTTACCTACCTCATAGGCCATTTCGGCTGTATTCCCATTCGGGTAGGTAAGGATTAAGGTCCCCCTCTGCCGGTTGCCGACGGGCCGCCAGCGACCGGCATTTCGGTTGCCCCCATGGCTCCCCCAGTTCATGGTTTGTTCTCCATACTGGTTCTCCTGGAAACCGGAGTATCCGGACTCGGCGTTGCTGTAAAATGTGCCGTCCGGCTGCAGACAAAGCTTGCGTTCCGTACCGCCCGAACTATACATCAAGGTTGCACCGGTAAATGAAAAGTAGCCGCCCGCTAAAAAAGCCACCAAGGCGTGATCGATTTCAGGTTCGAAAAACTGGATGCTGCGGGCCAGTCCCAGCACGCTTTCACGGTGAACCGGGCTGAATTTTTCCGTGGTGGTAACAGAGATGCAGAGCAGGCCGCCGCCGTTAGGCGCCATCACGCCAACGACATAAGCCTTGGCGGGCACGCCGTCCGCGGTCCCACCAAAATCCGCGCCCACGCTGGATTGGGTAAGTTGGATCACCTGGGATGTCGGGAAAAGTTGTAATCCGCCATCAACGATGCCTTGCTGGGAACCGGCCACCATTTGCTGGAGGGTCTGGTAGGTATGCCCGGTCAGGATCATGAGACCGGGAATGGTATTGGACCCGAACAGGTAGCTGTCCGTTTCCGGTGAGCGCTGCGGGCTCCAGTCGGCCGGCGTTTCAAAACTGAAACCCAGATGTTTTTCAACAATCCGATTGGCGTCCGCATTGGGTTGGCCGAGTAGAAAAAAGATGGAAACCACTATGGACAGGCACAAGGCGAATTTCATAAGGCGCCCTCATAAATGGAAAGAAAGTTGTAGAAACTCTGGATCAGTTTGTTGAGCAGGCATAAAAAATCTGGCACATGATCAATGACCAGTCAATAAAAATGACCCTTCCGAGTTTTTCTTCATTTAATGAGAAACGCCGCCTTGCTTGCGGCTGAATTAGATTCGCTGCCCAAGTAGCATAAAGATACGATCCGGCAGGCACACGCGGACACGGTCAGGACTTAATTTTAGATTTTTGATTTCGGATTTTAGATTTGTGGTTTCGCCGCGCTCAGACGTTTATATAAATTGGCAAAATGCCTTCAATCTAAAATCAACAATCCGCAATCTAAAATGGAAAACTTCCTTCAATTTTTCAATTTCGACACAAAATCCACAAACCCATCCAGATACTTCACCAGCTGTTTCTTGGTCTTCTCATCGGTCAGGTTTCCCTCTTCATCGAATTTGCCCATGGCGCCGCTCACCCACATCAGTCTTCCCGACCACACCTGGGTCCCCAGCACGCGCAGCACCGGCAGCCAGGCATACTGGGAAAAAGCGGTCCCAAAAGCGCCCGGAGTTGCGCCCATGAGCCCTACGGGCCGTCCTGCGAATATGCGCGCGCGGTCTTCCGGCGGACGCGTCAGCCAATCGATCGCGTTTTTGAAAACACCCGGCATGGAATTGTTGTTCTCGGGTGTCACCAGCAGCAGCCCATCCGATGCAGCTACCAGATTTTTCAGTTCTTCAGCCGCCGTAGGGATCCCGTCAGATTCCTCGGTGTCGGCGTTATACAGAGGGATGCCTTGGATACTGCCGATTTTGAGATCACATCCATCTGGCACGGCTTCCGCCGCGGCCCGCAAAAGCCCGGCATTATAAGAGTGCTTCCTCAGACTACCCGATATTCCGGCAATGGTAATCATCTCGACCTCCCTGAACCTAGTTATCTCTATAAATCAAAGGGTAATTCACGCTGCGAAACAAGGCAAACCGCGCATACATCCGCTACAGGAACCAAAACGCACTTGAAGCCCTGTTAGAACAGCAATCTATTCTTTGCGCCCAAACGGCCTCCTTGGCCGCTTTGATGCCCTGATTGAAAGCCTAAGTACAGTCCGAGCCAATGTCTCCCTGTTCCTCCAAGAACCAAATGACTTCATCATGTCGATCGGGATATGCACCATATGAACCGAGAAAAACGCCCACTGCTACCAAGCATAGGTTTAGCGGCAGCCCAAAACGCAATTTTGGGAAAATCGCAGAGCGGCCTTCCGAGTTTAGATTCTGACCAATAGGCGTGGTTCTTTTTTCCCAGTACTTGGCATGGCACGACCTTGCTCTTCGCATTTCAAAAGGTCGCCTCCGAACAGTTACCCTTCATTTGAAATTCAATGTATACAGCGCTATTCTCTATTTAAACCTGCACTTCGCAGGCACCTCATATAATTCCGGTCACACCTCCTGGCAATACAGGTATCCAGCGCCTCACCTGCCTTTATCCCTTTTTTAAAGCATTGTTTGTAGGCACACACGTCCTGGGTCTTGTCGCACTTTTCCCGGGCTCGACTTTTAGCCTTCATTTCCTGAGCATACACTTTGTCCACGACAATGTTGCCGATCGCCGTGAAACAGGCCTCTCTCTCCCTCTCCGCTTTGTCGTAACATCTTGTCTGGTCACCAAATATTTCTTCCCGATCTGCGCATCTCTGCCTGGCAAGGAGAAATGTTTTGGCACAACGTGACTCCTCTTTTTTGGTAAGCTCATCTTGATTCAACTCCGTATCAGGGAATCTCTCTTCAGCCTCAATGGCGCACAAGTCAAATCGTTTATCGCATTTCCTTTCTTCACAGGCGAGCCATTTTTCTATCTGGCGACCATACTTTCTCTCACATTGATCGCGGCATTTTTCGTCTTTGGATATACAGCCACGCATAAACCTCAGGCGCCTTTTCTGCATGTCGGCATCCATGTTGACATCCATTTCTTCCATTTTAGAGACAACGCATGCATGCAACAAACCTTCGCAAGTATTTACGCACATAACCAGGTCATCCTGCTCATTTCTATGCTTCTTTATGCATTGTAGATAGCATCTTCCATAGACATTCTGCTGACAATGGTCGAAGGCCTTGCTCCACATGGTCGGTGCGGCCTCTGCTGTTAGCGGCTGAGAGATTAGTATCATGCTTAACACTGCCGTAATGAATAAAACCGTGTGTCTCATGGTGCCTCCTTTGGAGTCCTTTAGTGCACTTGGCCGGCTATACGGATTGGCCGGTCTGACCTGCGGACGGAACGAGCTGAGCCAGGGCAAGCGCATGCTCACTTTAAGTAACTTGTTGATGTTGGATTGAAAATTTGGAGAATTATTCAAGAAGTAACAAAATTAAGCAGAAAGGTCAATTTGGGAACAAAGACTTCGTCTTATAATTTCGGTAAAAATCGCGCTCTTTTAAATCCTGGCTTTAGCGGCCGGGTGAAACTCCAAGACCGAGGCCGGCGCCTTCTACGTTCCTCATCTCAAGGATGCCTTCAGTCTTCTACCTTCTTGATTTACCCGCCGCTCTTGACCCTTCTTACAGAGACCCTATATTTCTATGTAGTAGCCACATGGCTTTCCCAATAATACTTGTTGCCTGTAGCGCCAGAGAAATAGACGGAGCGCCAGGCAACTCAAGATATGGATTCAAACAGTGACACCTTTATCCTATCGGGCATTTTTCTCTAAATGTTTCCTGATGGTTGCAACCGGATTCTGGATTATAGGGATTATATTGCCACCGGTAGTATTCAGCAGCCGCTGGGAATACGTCAAAACCTATGAAGGGGTCGATCTTTACCAGGCCTTGCAGGCCAGTGAGGGCAAGTTGCCTTTCCGGGCCACGGCTGACCTGGATGTGCCTTACCAGAAGATTGTCATGGCCCTGGTGGATGTTGAGCACAAGCACGATTGGGCGCCCAAACTCAAATCATCCACCATACATGCCCAGTTGTCCAGCAATGAATTTGAATACAGCGAATATTACACGACGCCCTGGCCTTTCAAGGATCGGGAATTCCTCCTGCGGGGGACCATCACCTATCAACCGGGGCAGGTTCTGTTTGCCGCTGTCGATACCGGAAACCAACGCTATGCCCGGGAAGACCATGTACAAGCCAATATCGAGATCCTGGAGTTCGCCGTAATTCCGCTTTCAGCCCAAAAAACCCGGGTGGAATTTACCTTTTCCGGCGATCTGGGCGGCTGGATTCCGAGCTTCGTCAAAACCATTATCCAGAAAAAATGGCCGGTGCGCTTCATTCAATCCCTGCAGCGCCGCATCCAGACGGTACAAACCCTTGAAACCGCCCGCTACCGCGATCTCCAGAAAGACCCCCTGGCTATTCCAGAGCTGACTCCCTGACATCGGTAAATTCAATGGCGCGCAACCACGCGCGTCAGGCGGAGCGTTTGGTTGTCTGAATTTTACTTCATTGAATTTATAAATGTTTAATTAATTCTTTTTTGTGGAAATGCCATATTATCAGCACTGTGATTCCAAGTATAAGTATTAGCGGGAATGGTATTAGTGATATGAAAGAAAATGTTAATAAAACGCTTGAAGCGTTGTGTTTTAACATTCCCAGGATGGCTTTTATTAACAGAACAAAATAGAGTATCAATGCAGAAACGATAAGAAATAGGGCAATAATGATCATTCCGAAGTTTTCACTAACAAGGTTGACCATACCAGGCTGATCCATGTTTTCCTCTCTCTTTTTTTACTGTACGCATACTTTGGCGAAAAGGTGGCCTTGCTGTTTTCATGCCCGGACACTTGACTCCAGGCGCCGTGCTTTGCCCGACCTTCGACCTCAAGGGACTTTGTATTCCGACTTCTGAGCTCTGGCTGTGAACTTCATTTTTCCACTTTCCACAGCGCGCACCCCACCGTCTCGTGTCGTCCGGCAAATTGCCAACGACACGCGCATTAATAAGCATAAACCGGACTCGATTTACGGTCTCTATGCGTTTGTTGATACTGCCAGAGACTCAATTCTCTCGAGCGCCAACTGTCTTACTTCCGGGTCGTCGTCATTCTCGCTGACCTGTTTCAGCAATACGAGGTCAACCTCTTCAAGCACTGCCTCTTTACGAACCTCCGGATTGGAGCGCTCGATCTTGGGTAGGAAAAGATCTCTAATTGACATAGATCACACCTCCTTACACCAATGTTGACAACAGCCCTGCTCTCCTGGCATTCACGCCCCAATACCTGCTGGGAAATCTTCACCGGGAACGCCAAATTCCAGGCCTCTGCGGGCGCAGCGTGAGGTGGCGGCATACAAGGCAGCGGCGGGTACAGAGTTAGTGATTCAGGGATCGTTTCAAAAGGATTTGATAGACCGTGTAGGGGCAGCCGGAAACTCGATTCCACAATTCAAAATGCCAAAACCATGAGCTTGCTGATGAGGTATTGCACCGGTATATTCAGACGGCGACTTCAAAGGCGCATGTAGTGGCAGTGTGGGTAGCGGAATAAATTTGAAATGTAATATCAATATGATATCTAACGGACTGTATGTTGCTATGATCTCAAATCAGGCTCATTTTGTCAACTAAAAACTGACTGATGCATGTGGTCGGGGGTAAGTGTTTTTCCGATGCCCGACTCTGGACCCCAGACACCTTGTTTTTTCTTATACCATTGGCCCCTTCAGCCTAAACCTCATCATGGCACCAGCCTCAACTCACTCTGCATATACGCCTGAATCTTTTCATCGCTAAACCACCAATAGAGCTTTTCGCCGCTGTGGTAGGCCGCGATCTGGTTTTTGAAATGCGGGTGGAAGGTCCTGCCGGTCACGCCGCCGTTAATCACCGCCAGAACTTTCTCCGTGTCCGCCAAATCGGCAACCATGCGCAATGCTGCGGTGATTTTGATTTCATCATGCTTCGTGAGATCATAGCGGGCCCGGTAGAGCGTCTCGCCCGAACCACCCATGGGATGGCTGCCGCCCCCCAGCCAATCTTTTCCAATCCCCTTGCGACGAATGGGGTTGGTGTAAACGATCTGGTGCACTTTCCCCCATGCCCAGGCGTCCATATCGTTTCCGAGTTGCTCGGAAAGTTCCGCTTTGGCTTTTAGAGCCGCCTGGATTATGAGATCTGCCAGGGTTTCTTTTTTATCAGGCGTGGAGACAATATCAAACCAGGTGGATTCACCCGCCACGATCAATGTTTCAAATCGCTCCTGCCAGAAATACCAGGACCCCAGCATGGCGGTTGCCAGCTCAGGGCCTAGTTCGTCCTCGTAGGTCAATTTGGCCAGATGGCGGTAGATCGTTTGGAAAATGGTCGCCGCGTTGCCATCGACACGATCATGGTAATCCCAGGCTTTCAAGATGCCCGCCATATCTTCTGTTTCCGGATTGGACATAAGGGCTCTCACCATAATTGGAGCAACGCGCCGGGCCAACACATTCAAATCATCGCGTTGATGATTCCAATGGTCCGCCACCGTCTTCTTGCCTGGCTGATTCATCAGCTCTTTCAGTCTCTGATAGCGGTAATAAGAGGCAAAGTAGGATGAGTAGTAGTAAGGGTAATCCTTTTTGACGGTATTATGGTTCGCGTTGCCGATCCACCCGATATCATTGCCGTAGCGGTGCGGCATTTCTTCATAAGGGATCCACCCGGTCCAGGTATCCGGGTGACGATTCGCGTCTACCGGAACCGTCCCGTTGCCCACGCTTCGCATCGGCAGACGGCCGGTGGTCTGCCAGCCCAGATTCCCTTCGACATCAGCAAAGGTCACATTGAAGTGTGCAACGGTGACTTGTCTCAGTGTTTCGCGAACATCTGCTACGGAGGTTGCGAACAACAAAGCATCGATCCCCAAAGACGGTTGCATAGTTTCAAACGGGGCCCATCTCATCGTTACCACTTTATGCGTTTTCAGGGGTTTTAATACACCCGAGATCACCGGCCCACGGTTGGTCAAGCGGACCTTGACCACCTCTTCGCGAAAACCGGATGGTGCCTTCTTATCTTTGATTTTGAGCGTTTCTTTGATGACCCTAAAAGGAATGGACTTCCCGTTTTCAAGGTAGTGGTTCGGGTTGGCAGGGTCTATCGTCTCGATAAAAAGATCCTGGGCATCGCCGTACGAATTGGTCATGCCGTTGGCCACATACTGATTTCTCCCCACCAAGGCGCCCGGTATCCCGGGCACGGTCACGCCCACTAAACGGAGGTTTGGCGAGACAAGTCCGGAGGGATAAAAAATGCCGGGTAGCATGCGTGTATCCAGGTGCGGGTCGCTGGCCACGATCGGCTTGCCACCTGCCGACCTGCGGTCACCACTGATCCAGTTGTTGCTGCCAATTCCCAGGCCGGAGTTGGCCCCGGCGAGAAATCCCATCAAAAATTCGTCTTTTTGGGGGGCGAGGGGGCTGTATGCCGGAGTGTTTGATTTTTGGGTTGGTGGGTGGTTGCAGGCCGTAGCGGTGTCATCGGGGTTGGTATTGATCGGGTAGATTTCCTGAAACCTTTCTGCCCCGATTTTCTCGATCAACATCTGGGAAATCATTTCCGTTTTCATGTTCGCGGCCGAGCCCCAACCCATAAAATAGATGATGGCCAGTGTATCCTCAATTTTCCAGGGTTCCGGCTTTACCCCGGCCAGCTTGAATTCGAGCTGCAGTTTATCACTGTTGGCTTCTAAATATTGGTTCACGCCATCAGCAAATGCCATCAGCATCGCACGATTCTCTTGGTTCAATATACCGGCATGCTTGACCGCATTACGGTGCAGCCCGATGGTCCGCATGCGAACATCCAGTGCCCTGGCCTTCTCCCCGGCCAGCTCGGTTAAGCGCCCCTCGGCAAACAGGCGGGACAGGTGCATCTGGAACAGACGGTCCTGGGCTGTCACGTAGCCCTGTACCTTGATCAGATCCAACAGGTTCTCAGCGAAAATATAGGGCATCCCCTTTTCATCCCGAATCACCTTGGCTGGCGCGCTGAGACCTTGCAGCCTAACCTGACCATCTGTCTGATAAAGGTTCACCTGCGACAGATAGAAATAGCCGGCTGAGCAGCCAAGCAATAGAACGCCGAAGAATCCAAGTAGCCACAACCTTTTTTTCATTTTTCGCCCTTCGGGATGGTGTTAAAACAGGTAGATCAGTTCGTTCACAGGCGCTATGCGGGCACCCGCTTTCCAATCGTCTCAATAGGATTGAATGCGTATACTGATAGATGCAGTGAGCGGAGTCAAGGGGGATTTTTTTGGCCGGGCCCGCAGTGTTTTCAGCGGGAACAACGACTGACGGTGTATACTTTTTAACCGCCGGAAAATTTCCGAAATTGTTACTGGTTAAGGAATTGCTTTGAAACGAATAGAACCTGTCTGGCAACATCGAAAACCCCGCCTGTCCATGATAGAGCGGGATTAATGGCCAACCGAATTAGAGAAACCGGTCAATCAGTTCATTGGTGGACGCCCAGTTGATGGCCGGTATATCAGAGCGTTCAAGATACATGTGGCTGGCCCGACCGCCGATGATAAGGGGACACCGGTCATCGATTAAATCACACAATCGCTGCAGTTCGGAAAGCATAAATTGATCGTTGACGCGGCAGGTGATGCTCAAGGGCGTCATCTGGGGAGCAAGCAGAGCCTGCGCTGCAGCAATCTCCTCTGCAGGTAGATTGGATCCTATAAAGATTGGCTGCCAACCGTGATCTTGGGCAATGACAGCAACTGCCAGCGCACCGAGGTAACAGCACTGGCCGGAAGGTGTGGCTATGAGCAGGCTAGGCTTGTTGTATTCATCGCCGAAAGCATGCTCCAGCATGCGGATTAGATGGGCGTGCACAATCCCTGCCGCGAGATGCCCGTGGACAATCCGCCCGGATCCATTTGACCACTCCTGGCCCACCACTTCCAAAAGCGGCTTGAAAACAGCGTCGAGCAGGACCCGGTGACTGCAGTTCACGGCGGCTCGCTTGAGCAGACGGTAAAGGCCGTTGCCGTCTAAATCTGTGACGGCATTTAAACAGTCTACAATAATCTCTCGGATAAACGTATCCGCGTGTTGCGCTGATTCAACTGCCCCGGCACCTGGTGGGTCGGCGGACGCCCCCGCCAGCGCGACCAGTGCGTCCTGCTTTAGTCCGGCTATGTTCGAGATGCTGTGACCTTTCTCAATAGCCTTCTTAAGGAGGATGAGCCGATCGATATCCGCCTGCGAAAAAAGGCGTCGCCCGGTAGCCAACCGCCGGGGTTGGATCGCCTCGTACCGGCGCTCCCAGGCCCGGATCACGTGGGAGGAGAGACCTGTTTGTGCGCTGACAAAACCTATCTGAAAACCAGAAGGATTAGACATTGGGGTGACTCCCAAATGAATGCGGACGTTCTTAGACCGCGCTAAGGATTCCAAAAGCCCTACCAGTTTCCAACACCACTTTCCGGAAGCGCCGTTAATCTTTTAATCTATCGATCTAGCGCCACGTTATTCACCAAAAAGTTCGGCAATGGCTTGGGCACAGTCACTGACCTTGTCATCAGGGCCATCTAAGTTAATGATATGATAATCTATATCCAGGTCAACAATCCGGCAGCCGTGCTTTTCCACGGTTGCCATAAGAACATTTAAAAACGCTGTTTGGTCCATCATATCTATCCCCGAAACCCCGTTGAAGACCAGTCTCGCAGAACCGGCTATGGAGTTTGTCTAAGATGTGTATAAGGTGTAAACGTTTATTTACTGTTCGCGAAGCTATCTGTCAAGAAGCAGCGGTATTGAGAATCAGGCTGGAAAAGATACACGGGGAACCGCAGTTCCCCGTGCGCGACCGAGGCCGTTCCAGCGGGCCGGCGGACGTCGAGCCTTAAACCAGGTCTTTCGGCCGCGGCACTTCGTATCCATCGGCCTCCTGAGTAGACAGCAGGTTGCTCTCGAGATCCTTGCCCTTCAGGTCCGTATAGGCGTTTGCCGTGCCTTCGGGCGTGGTGCGGATAGGGAACTTGAAACGCTTGACGAGTCCGTTGCGGAACTTGCAGGTCCACATAACATCCTCGGTTCCCATCATGGGCATGATGCTGCTGCCCAAGGGCACAAAGTCGGCATAACCCCTTACCTCAATCGCTTGGGTCGGGCAAATCTTCACGCATGAAAAGCACTCCCAACACTGATCAGGTTCCTGGTTGTAAGCCTTCATTTCGTTGGGCTCCAGAACCATCAAGTCATTTGGGCAAATGTACATGCATGCCGTTTTGTCGCCACCCTTACATCCATCGCATTTTTCAGCGATCACGAAGCTAGGCATATATCCTCCTTGCCTGTTCGGGTTAATGCGGGCATCAACCGGTGACGCCCGTCACCATGCCATGCCCATCATGGCACTGGCAAAAGATAGGAGTGCAAACATTCTTGTCAACATATTGTCTATATATGCGACGCCTGCCCACAGCGCCTGTCAACCGCTCCGCGACAGCTGCCGATCCACATTAGGCCAGTATAATAATCCGACACATAAATCCCACTCCAAGCTGATTATAACTCATTATTTTAATATATTAGACATACATGGCCTGCGGGGCTCTTCATGTCAGGATAAGGCGACAGTCAACGCACGCGCCGTCTCGAGGAGATGGATGCGATGGCCGGGTCATAGAAAGGTTTGCAAATGCCGACATAGTGTTTAGATTTTGTCTAAGTACGAGGTCGGCGGCGGGACGCATGGCCTGCCAGTCCGCAACACGTTGATCAGATCGAGGAACAAAGAGGACCACAATGAAGGTTGATTATCTAAAAAACCGCAGGAAAAAACCGCGCATACCACTAACCGACAGGGACATTAGAAGCCTGTTCAACATTCACGGCACCAAGTCCATTTCCAACCTTTCAAAACAGACCGGGCTTTCATACCTTCATATCTACAACCTGGTGCACGGACGGGTATTCTCGGTCAGTGATCGTCACTATCTGAAGCTTTTTCGAAAACCGGCGCCGCCTCAGGCTGCTTTGAAAATTGACGGAACGTTCTTCAGAGCCATGGTGGACCTTTGGTTGTATCTAAATAACGACGTTACACGGACGGATCTTTATCGAGAATTTTTCAAGGATGAGCCTGATCCGAGGGTCGATCACCGTATCTTTTCTGGAAAAATCAAAACGATCGATGCGCGCTTTGAACATGTCATGCGCCAAAAGTTTATCTCGGCCGGCGTCGATGACAAGCTTCTCCGGCAGTGGTTGGAAGAGTATCAGGCCATGGCGCCCGCTGACCGGGTTCCCTACCACCGTATTCGGCCACTGCTGCAATACCTGGGAGACAACCTGGGCATTCGCCCGAATTCGATTCTCAAACAATCGGCGGCCAGATATGAATCCGGTGAACTGCAGCACGTCTCGCGGCGCATCTTCGAGTACACGTTGGAATTGAAAAAGAAAGCGGAAAAAGCCCTTGATGGCGATGACCGCAACAATATCGCCAAGATCAGAGAAACCCTCTTGGGGGGCCGGGACGGCTATACCCTCTATTCAGACATAAAGGCGGAATTGCTCTTTCTGCGTAAGTTTGCGGGAAAAAGTGTCAAAAGCTATCTGGGACGCGGCCTGTGGACCTATGAACGTGGAAAAGCAATCAGAATCGCCAGTTGGCGGGCACGCAAAATCATGATGGACTGTGAGCAATTCATTCGCAAATCCCCAGACCTTCCCGTCGCCAACCTACCCCCCAAACAAAGGTGGCAACGTGTCCGGCAGTTGATCACCGTTCTGGTTGCCAGATCCACCCAATTGCTGTCTGACAGTGACGGTGTGGATTTCGAAAAGCGTATCTTGAAACCCTCGCGTCTTGAAACCGGGCCTAACCGGCCTTACCGCAGCTACACGTCGTTCGATATGGCGCCACGTACCTTGGGTATGCGGCGCAAAGCCTTTGACCTGATGGTGGCCAACCATTGCGACATTTTCAGGAATGTTGGAAAGTTCAAGAAGCGCTGGTACCTGCCGGATGACTACCTTGAGGAACTCTCCCGCAAACATGGCTTTGACTTGGTTCTGGCGAAATACGAATCCATGGCCAAAGCGGTACGCGCCCAAGACAGTCTGACTGACTGCCTCAAGTAAACTGATTATTACCACCCTATCAGCCTTGTCGTGGTGGTGTTATGAACACGAGTGCGCGCCATTAAAGCTGCACCGGCTCATTACGAACGCATTCTCCGGAATGCTTGCGTTCCTGCTCTCATGGCGGCCTTCTAACGGTTGGGGTCTTGTGCGTACGCTGGAACAACCGACTGGGGCGACCTCCAGACACCATTTCGCCGGCTTGAAGCCGGCTCGTGCGGTAAGAACTGGCCCCGATAGCCATTGATTAAATGGACCCGGGGCGATAAAATGAGACATGTCACTATCGGCAATCTGCCCCTGAAATCCGGCCGGGCTTCGCGCTCGATATGCAGCATCTTGCACTGAAAGACTGCGCCGAACCAACGTTTCTGCGCCGGCACGATCACGGGCTTTCGGATGAGGCCGCTCCCGAGAGCAGATGAGATTACCACCACGACATCGCAATGTCACCTTAAAGCGCCTGCTGCTGGACGCTTGGCAATACTTACGCGCCCAGGCCTTCATCGCACGACGATTCGGCCGACAGTACGCCCCCAGTCGTGAAAATGTCGAAATAGACATCACCTATCGATGCAATCTCAAATGCTTTAATTGTAACCGATCATGCACACAGGCGCCCAGCCGGGCAGAGTTGCCTGTCGCGACCATTGCCGGCTTTTTAGAAGAAAGTTTCGATCTGGGCGTTCAGTGGAAACGCATCCGGCTGTTGGGCGGCGAACCGACCCTGCACAGCCGCATCTTCGAAATCGTCGATCTGCTCAGCGACTACCAGGCGCACCACAACCCAGATGTGCGCCTGGTACTCGGTACAAACTTTCACGGCCGTCAAGTCCGCCGGGTACTCGCCCGGCTTCCGGAAAATGTGGTCCTCAAAAGCACGCTCAAGACTTCCCGAAAGCATCTTTTCAGGCCCTTTAACATGGCCCCCTGCGACAGTGCTTACTACCGCTGGGCCGACTTTTCCTGCGGCTGCCGTATTATTGCGGAGTGTGGGCTCGGCCTGACCCCTTCCGGCTACTACATGTGCGCCATTGCCGGCGGCATCAACCGCATCTTTCCCTATAACCTGGGCCGGCGGCGATTGCCGGCGGCGGATGATTCGCTGGATGACCAAATGGCGGCCTACTGCCGCCTGTGCGGTCACTTCGGTTTCCGGTGGCCCACCCGGAACCCCCAAATGTCCATCACCTGGCGCCGGGCCTATGCGCACTTGAAGCATTAATGCGTAACGCGCGCTTCAACCAGACGACTGACTAACCGCGGAGGCTGCATGAAGATCTTACACGTATTGGGACAAAGGCCCGAAAAGACCGGCAGCGGCATTTACCTGCATGCAATCATGCGTAGGGCTCAGGAACACGGCTTTTCAAATCACATGCTTGCCGGCATTCCCGCCGGCAATGTGCCTGAACTTGAGGGGCTGGCCGCACAGGACTGCTCTTATGTCGTCTTCGAATCGGACGAACTGCCCTTTCCCGTGGCCGGCATGTCGGATGTCATGCCCTATAAAAGCTCGCTTTTCAGGGAACTGAAAGATGAGCGCCTGTCCGCTTATAAGCGTGCGTTCAGTCGCGTGCTGCAAGACACCGTCGCCCGGTTTCAACCCGATGTCATTCACTCCAATCACCTGTTCGTACTCACCGCCCTGGTACGCGAGTTGTTTCCGGATGTTCCCCTCGTCACAACCTGTCACGGCACGGACTTGCGGCAATATCATAACTGCCGGCACCTGCGCCCCTACGTGAAGACATACTGCGGGAGAATCGACCGGGTGATTGCCCTGAGCCATGACCAGAAAGACGCAATCAGTCAGATTTACGCACTGCCACCAGAGCGCATCGTGGTTACCGGCGGCGGCTATGATGAAACCCTTTTCAACCGATCGCCCAAATTACCGGCCGGAACCGTCCAGATCCTCTACGCCGGCAAGTTAAATCGCAGCAAAGGCGTTCCCTGGCTGCTGCGCTCACTGGAGAAAATCGAGGACCGGCACTGGCGCCTGCACATGGCCGGCGGCGGGCGAGGGCCGGAATATGAAATGTGCCTGGCGCTCGCTGAAAGGCTGGGCGAACAGGTAACCATGCATGGGTACGTGAACCACCGGAAACTCTCCCGGCTGATGAAACAGGCCCATATCCAGGTGCTGCCCTCGTTTTTTGAGGGCCTGCCGCTGGTACTTTTCGAAGGCCTGGCATCCGGTTGCCGCATCATCACGACCAACCTCTCGGGCTTCACGGAGATCTTCAGCCGGGCGCGCCGGGATACCGTTCAGCTCATCGACCTGCCGGACCTTGAAACCATCGATCGGCCCTTTAAAAAAGATGAAGCGCCACTGGAAAGCTTACTGGCAGAGAGCCTGGCGTCGATGCTGTCCACGGTCAGGCAGAGGCCTGATTTCGAAGACCCCGGGGCCGATCAGATCGCGCAGGACTACACCTGGCAGCGTGTGTTTGAAAATGTGTTGTCTGTCTACAAGGCGGTTGCCCGCAAAAACCCATGAGACGCCCGACATAGTGATACTCCTCCCGGAGAGTGGGAGGCATCATGAAGCCCCCTCAAAGGGGGCTGACTTTGGTTTCCGGGTTTGAACTCCCCTCTAAGAGGCGCCGAGCATCGCAGGAAAGAGCGAGGCAGCGAAGTGCGTGTCTGAGCGTAGCGAGTTGTGCTGAGCGCGCCCTTTCCGAGAAGCGCAGGGCAGCCCGCAGGGCCGCGTCTTATGGGCGTTTTCTTTTTGACTTATGGCCTTAAATTTGAAACATCTACCGGCAGTGTCACCACCCGCCATCAACCGCCTTTACATAAGGAGACTGAACTGCGATGGGAAACTATCTGAAACCCGGCTGTCGCCTGGTGCAAGCCTTGATCGGTGGTATTCTGCCGGCCCTGCTGTTTTCATGCAGTGCTCTGCAACCGGCGCCGGCCCCGTATGAACCCGCCTCCATTGCCAGCCAATACGCCCGAGAAGTTGTCATCAACCGCGATAAATGGGGTGTTCCCCATATCTTCTGGGAGACGGACAACGCCACCGCCTTTGGTCTGGCCTACGCCCACGCCGAAGATGATTTTCCCTTGATCCAGGGCACGTTGGTAGCCGCCCGGGGAAAACTGGCCCTGCTGAAACTGGCCAAGATCAGCATTATCAACGACTACCTGGTGCAGCTTCTGGATATACCCGGAAAAACAGAGCGTCAGTATCAGGCCCTGCCGCAAGACTTCCGTCAATTCCTGGATGCATACGCTCAGGGTCTCAACTATTACGCCTCCCGGCATCCCGGTGAGGCGGACAGCCGCTTCTTCCCGGTATCGGGAAAAGACATCGTGGCCGGCTTTGTACACAAACTCCCGTTACTGATGGGGGTGGGCAAAGTGCTGCAGGACCTCTATGCCAGGCCGGCAGAACGCCTGGAGGTCGGCGATGCCATCCAGCAGCGGTACACATGGAACGCTCCTCTTCCAGCCGGGCTCGATGGGCGTCTGGCCGGATCGAACGCCCACGCTGTGGGACTGCCACGCTCGGCCGACGGGAAAGTCCGCCTCAACATCAATTCCCACCAGCCATGGGAGGGACCCGTGGCCTGGTACGAGGCACATGTGGTTTCCAAGGAAGGTTGGAACGTCATTGGCGGGACTTTTCCCGGTGCACCGGTTATTCTGCATGGCCACAACCAGCACCTCGGGTGGGCCCACACGGTGAACCGGCCGGACTTCATCGATGTTTATAAGCTTGAAATGCATCCGGACGGCTCCCTCCAATATCGTTTCGATGGCCAGTGGCAGCCGCTGAAATTTAAGGAAGCGGCCATTGAGATCGATCTGGGCCTTTTTAACTGGACCGTGCGCCGGCCGATATATGCCAGTCTGCACGGGCCGGTAATTAAGCTTCAGTCCGGCTTCTTTGCCCTGCGCTATGCCGGCGCCGACCGTCACGGGGCTGCGGTCCTGCAATGGTACCGCATGAACAAGGCCACATCTTTCGACGAGTGGAAAAACGCCATGACCATGCAGGCCGTGCCCATGATGAACACGGTCTACGCCGACCGGCAAAACATCTACTACGTCTACAACGCCTTGCTGCCCGTTCGGGCCGAAGGCTTCGACTGGATGACCATTCTGCCCGGCAACACTTCCCGTGCCGTCTGGTCCGACTACCTGCCCTTTGCAGAGTTGCCCCAGGTGTTCAATCCGCCCTCCGGCCTGGTGTTAAATACCAACAGCACCCCCTTCAAAGCCACTGTGGGCCCGGGCAATCCGGAGCAGCAGGATTTTTCAGCGACGCTGGGCATCGAGACGATCATGAACAACCGGGCCATCCGCAGCCACGAACTCTTCGGCCGCGACACAGCCATCACCCGGGAAGAGTTCCGGCGCTACAAATTCGACCGGCGCTATTCCCGAAATTCCCCAATGTTCCGGGACGTTCTGCAACCGCTACTGGACGGATACCAGCCCAAGAGCAAGGCCGAACAAGAAGCCCTGGCCATTTTGAAAACGTGGGATGGCGAAATGGACGAAAACTCGGTGGGGGCAACCCTGGCACGGCTCACCTACGAACCGATCTACCGCGTAAAGATGTTCGAGCCGGTGGCCACGCTGGTACCGGCGCCGAGGGTAACATTCAGCGCAGCGGTTCGGTTCCTGCGCCGGCACTACGGCCGGGTGGACGTCCCGCTGGGTAACGTCCAGCGGCTGCGGCGGGGGGCTACCGACCTGCCTCTTGGCGGTGGTACCGATACCCTCAATGCCGTCCACACCAAACAGGCGGGAAGCAAGCTGGTCGGTCGCCAGGGCGATTCCTACATTCTCATTGCCGAATTTTCCGCCCAGGGCGTTGAATCCTGGGCAATCCATCAGTACGGCAACGTCAATAGGAAGGACTCCCACCACTACGATGACCAGGCGCCACTTTTCGTCAAGCGGCAGATGCGACCATCGCTGCTCACTGCCAGTGCCATCGAAAATAACCTGGAAAGGGCCTATCGTCCCGGTGAAGAACACGTGTCCCGGTGAGCATTGTCTATCCGTTTTAGGGTTATAGAGCCCATTTGACAAGCCACCCTCCCTGCGCTAAAGTGTCCAGACGTTTCACAGTGCTAATTGCCGACAAAAAATAGCATTGCTTTCATCATCCAAGGGCATGCAGGCAGCTGAGTAGACTCGTCGACCACGTGCCAGTGTTCCCTCCTGCGTTCATCGGGCATACCAGGATCTATCTAGTACCAATATTGTTGTAAAATATAGGGAAGGCACCAAAAGAGGATACATCATGGATACTGAACGCAGGAAACATCCAAGGTATTCGGTAAATATCCAAGTAGAAATAACTGTCGACCGCGGAAAGACTATCGGTATGCTGGTCGGTACAAGCCTGCAAGGTCTCCGGATCAAAACAACCACATTGATACAACCGGCCACGGATGTGGTGATCGCATTGCCCAACGGGGAACGGGTCATTTTTCTGGCCGGAGTTGTCTGGGTGCTGGATAAAAACAAGCGGGGTATACCATCCTACCTGGCCGGTCTGAAGATCGATTCAGTGTCAGTCGACGGTAAAGAGCTTCAGGATATTGCCGAAAGGGAGGCATTCCTTCAGGACCTGCTTGTTGAGGTGTAAGGTGGAAGGCGGAAAAAAGACCTGAAGACGGAAGTCGGGAGCCCCATGTCCGCCAAACTTCCATCTTCTGCCGGTACTGATATTAATGTTTTGATTAGCCGCCTGTTCGCTTTGTTCACTCGACAGGCGCAGAGACTACTCCGGCCGACTTGCCCGGGTCTGGGTAGCCATCGCTTCGCGATAGAATACGTGTGGTTGGAGAGGCTATCGTTAAACTTGTATTGTGTAGCGGTATAGTTGCCCGAAAGGCTTGACGATTGTCAGCCGGCCACGCCCCGACTGCGGGATTTAAAAATCGGCCGGATGATGTCCGCGTTTGTCTGTGGCTAAATAGGGTCTTGTCCTTCCCCTATACCCTGATTGAGTCCTTCAGCCTTCAGCCTTATACCTTCTAACCCGGCAGCATCTACCCTTCCACCTCCAACATGCTGATCTGCTTGATCAGGGAAGAAAGGGCTTCGGTTTGGACCTGACTATCCTTATCGAATTTTACGCCTATACCGGTGTCCAGGATGCGCACAATCTCCCCGGAGATTTTAAACGGTTTCTGAAAAAAGGGAGACATGAAACTCATCAGAATAAGCTGCCCCGGTTCAAACATATGCCGCCCTTTGATGAAAACACCTGAGGCGCTCAGGTCCTGGATGAAGTCGCGGTAGTATTGACCATCAACAACAAAATCTACCATGGTGTAAAACGTAAGCCGATCATCCTGCCGCGACTTCTCACCCATCTGGCTGTTTACCAGGTCCAGCAGCGCAGTCAACTCGGCGTTGGACATCCGGTTGATGATCTCCACCACCTGGTCGTAAACTGCGGAACTTCTGGTCGGGATAGCGTCTTCACTGCCGCTATCACTGCCCTCGGGCGCAGATTCCATTTGAAAGTCGAGACCTTCCGTAGGCGCCTCTTCTAACGGTTGGCTTTGAGCTTCTTCAAGTGGCTCGCTTAGTTCTTCTTCAAATGGCGGGCTTGGATCTTTTTCACGCGGCTTATCTAGTGCTTCTTCAAGTTGCGGTCTTAGATCTTCCTCAAACGGCTCATTTAGTGCTTCTTCAAGTAACGGACTGAGATCTTCCTCAAGCGGCTCGCCCAGCTCTTCTTCAAGGGACGGGCTGAGATCTTCCGCAATCGGATCACCCAACTCTTCTTCAAGGGACGGGCTGAGATCTTCCGCAAACGGATCGCCCAACTCTTCTTCAAGTTCCGGACTGAGATCTTCCTCAAGCGGCTCGCCCAGCTCTTCTTCAAGGGACGGGCTGAGATCTTCCGCAAACGGATCGCCCAACTCTTCTTCAAGGGACGAGCTGAGATCTTCCGCAAACGGATCGCCCAACTCTTCTTCAAGGGACGGGCTGAGATCTTCTTCAAGCGGCTCGCCCAGCTCTTCTTCAAGCGACGCGCTGAGATCTTCATCAAACGGTGCGCCCAGCTCTTCTTCAAGGGACGGGCTGAGATCTTCATCAAACGGTACGCCCAGCTCTTCTTCAAGGGACGGGCTGAGATCTTCCGCAAACGGATCGCTTAAATCTGCTTCAAGTTGCCGGCTCAGATCGTCTTCAGGTAGCTCGCTTGGCTCTTCTTCAAGCGACGGGCTGAGATCTTTCTCAAACGGCTCTCCCCGATCTTCTTCAAGGGACGGGCTGAGATCTTTCTCAAACGGCGCGCTTGGTACTTCCTCAAACGGTTCGTTGAATTCTTCTGCACCTATCGGGCGAAGTGATTCCTCAAACGTCTTGTTTCCCTTAAGCGCCTGTTCACTGCTATCCTGGGGGGCTGACCATTCGACCGGCGCAGCCGCCTCCCCGGCTGCTTTCCCGGAGGTCCGTTTTAACCGATAGACGATGACCGCGATGAGCAGAACGATAACAGCCACCACCGGTAGAGCCATCGGAAGCATATGCATCCAATCATCCGCTGGGGATGCGGCGGGGTCCGTCACCGGTGCCTTTTCAATCCGGGGCGGTCTTTCGGGTTTGGGGGCGGTCGGTTTCGTTTCCGGTGGTTTTTCGACCGCCCGTTTTTCCGGCTCCGGTTCGGGAATAGCCAACAGCTGGGGTTCTGGTTCCGGCGGAGTTGTTTCCTCTACGGGGGAGGGGAGTGGCTTTTCAGGCGCTAGAACGGATGCCGGCTGAAGGCTTTCCTCGGCAGGCGGCAGGGGCTGCGCTTGGGGCTCAGACGCGGGCTCCTCGGAACCAGGGGGGGTGATCGAGGGCTCCTCGGCAGTGATTTCCACAAATTCGATACTGACCCAGCCTCTGAAAACCTGGTGGTATTTTTGAGCGGAAACCCGGTACCAGCCATCTTGCTCCTCGTATATCTTGACGGGAGAACCTTTCAGCAACCCTTTGATAATGGCTCCCTGAAGGCTGGGTGCCTTCCGCAGGTTCACATTCGTGGTAACGGTTCCGTACCAGAACTCCTCACTCTGGCCAGGGGCCGGTGTGCCCAGGCCCAGCAGCAAAACGCCTGTGATGCAAACAGCTACGAACAAAAGTTTTACAAATCGATTTCTCATTCAGATGCTCCCACAAAGAGAGGTCCAGTCACAGTGTCCGGATTTCTGGTATGCATACTTCAGCCTTCCAATTAAAAAATGAATTTTCAACTACTTGACAAGAACTAACCCCGTAGGTCCTCAATAGCATATATCCAGTTCGTTATCATAATTTCCTGGGTACCTCTAATAATCAGGATTTTTAATTGAGTTCAAGGCACATTGAAATTTTAACCGGAGGAATATAGTGAATATCTCGAGGATTAAAATTTCAATGTAACGCAGAAATCAAGCAAAATACCCAACAGTGTCTCCCTGTTCATCGTAAACCTCCCTTGGCAAAACCATAACCTGCGGTTAAGGCTGTTAGGCAGAGAGGGTAAAAAGATATGAGATTTTGTTCAATTCGATGGGTAAGGCGCTATTCGGTGCCTTTGATATATGCACACCTTGTCATAGCCATTCATTATTTGTCAATCGGCCCCCACTTGCCCGCAGGCACCGGGCACTTGCAGCGCATCCCAATGCTGCGGAAAGTGCATGTCCTTTATTCCACCACTTTATTGAAAAGAGAGTCGATCTCCAGCCGCAATATGGCCAAGGGTTTGATCCCCTCCGGAATTTCCCGGGCCCTGCCGGCAGCGTTCCAGGCTTCGATGCCTTTCAGGACTCGAACCTCCAGTTTCCCGGTGAGTGTATGCAGGCCCGGCGCAAGCGCCTGCCCAGGTTCGAGGTGAAACTGTCTGGTCGGGGTCCCTCCACGCAGCTGGCGGGACCACGTTTTCACCCCCTGCTTGTTCGCTTTGAAATTGTTGATCGGCACACCGTCAATCTGCAACTGCCAAAGACGATAGCTGGCGGTCAGCAGCAGCCTGCCCGCCTGGTTATCCTTGAGGACACCGCGCGCTTTGACCTGACCGACCCGGATTTCGCTTCCAATCGCCAGCAGCGGTTGCGGGCGGTTCGTTTTTTTCAACCAGGAGGTCTCGAGCTGTGGAACGATCGCCTGGCGGGCATAACGTTCAACCTGATTTTCAGATAACCGCCCCTGTTGAAACGCCAGCTCGATCAGGCTTCCGAAGAGCCCCCGCCACGCGCGCAAAGGCTCGGACTGGCGCTCCAAACCTTGTAAAATCAACTGGTTGAAAGTGCTCGCGGTAAGACTCCCCGCTTCCGCCCGGCGAACCAGTTCGGTGAGCGCGTTATAAGACGCAGCGTTGTCATCCCCATCGGCAATCCGTAACAACTCTTCTTCAGGGGTTTTCGCGTCGTAGGTAGGTGGCGGATCAGGGGTGTTGGCGGCCGCGCATTCGAAGCGGGCCAGCACTTCCATGCCGGGATAAAAAATTTTACCTGGCTGATTGGTATGTTTGAAGTCAGGATCCGCCCATATTCCTTTATTGGCTGCGGCGGCTTCTCTTTCCGCAGCGGCGACCTTCTTGCGGAAAGCCCAGAGCTGTTGGCCGGTTATATACAGATCCTCGAACCGCAGGATCGTCATCATACTATCGCCGGCCAACAAGCCTGCTCTTACCAGGTCCAGATTCAAATGATCTTGGCCCGCTACGATCCAAATGTAGATCCGGGCCACTGTATTCGAAAAGAAAGGATAGGCTTCCACGGGTATGGCCCGTGCCTGCGGGTGCTGCTCAAGCCACTGGCGGATGTACTGCTGCCGTGCGTCCAGTTCGGTCGCACTGGGGCCCTTGCCAAGGAAAGGTATCAGTCCGATGGCGCCCTGACCGGTTAGGTGGTAAAGGCGCGTCTTATCATCACCGACGATGCCGATAAAGCCTTTTTCCCAGGTAATTTTTGCAGCAGGGAAAGGCCGGAGATTCCGCCAGGGCTTGGCCTGGGCCGCATCGGACAGACACAGAATCAGGCCTAACATTCCAAGGATCAAACCCGTTTTATACAACAGGTGCATATGGTGGTCTCCACCTTCGGACCAAGTAAAGGGTGTCTGCATTCTGGTGTTGGATTCTGAAAAGACTGGATACGCGGGAAATGTAGCAATTACCGGCAGGATGGTCAAACAGCGCTTAAATTACCGTTGGCGATGTCTCCCAATGGCCTTTACGACAAATGGATAGAGGTGATCAACCACCCGACGATACCCCTCTTCGGTGGGATGGATGCCATCCGTCTGGTTCAATTGCCGGTTGGCGGCAACCCCTTCCAGGAAAAAGGGGATCAAAATAACGTCATGCTTTGCGGCAATCACCGCATAAAGACTTTCGAATTCGCGGGTAAATGGTTCCCCCAGATTTTTAACCATCTTCATTCCAGCCAGGACAACGACAATCCCCTCGGCCCGGAGGCGGGTGACGATCCGGTCCAGGTTGTCGCGGGTCAGCTGCAGATCGATACCCCGCAGGCCGTCGTTGGCCCCCGTTTCCAGAATGATGATATCGGGTTTCAGGGTCAAAACCCAGTCCAGCCGGGCCAGGGTGCCGCTGGAGGTTTCACCGCTGATACCGGAATTGATGACTTGATAATTGTAGTCGTCCCGGTCGAGACGCTGCTGTAAGATGGCCGGGTAGGCTTGATTTTCGGCGACCCGGTAACCGGCGGTCAGGCTGTCGCCAACGGCGACGATAACGCCATCGCGGGGGACGGCGGTTTGTTCTGCCGGCACGGCCGGTGCTTTTGGCGCAGAGGTGGCCGGTGTCTCTTCACCACATCCAAAGACTGATAATAGCAACAGGATCAGCCCCAGCCTGCCGATCAGTTTGTGTATATTTTGCATAACGTTTAAAGCCTCTCATTTGGGCAATCAAGAATAATGAAGGGCGTTTTCAGCTCTCGGCGATTAGCAGTTAGCGTTTTTAGAATACCCCTTTTCTTTATCCGCTTTAGCTAATACCTAACAGCCAAATGCTAGTAGCTGCTGGCCATTGCTGCTAACTGACCTCTGACCTCCAGTCTTGGTCCTCTTGTTTATCCGGCCTCTGGCTTCAGACGCCTGACCTCTTGGTTTCTCTTCTAACTTATACCTTATACCTTCCATCTTATACCTTTGGACGCTTGGGTCTTCAGCCTAAGCACCTGCCTACTGACTCCCCTGTGCCCTGAGATAACTCACCGGCTTTTTGTTCAAAACGGCCCGTGAGGCCCCCAGGCCCACCGCAACCACCAGAGCGATGGGCAGCAGGAGCATGATGAAACTGTCGCCCATAAAGGGCCGATAGGCAATGTCCAGAATCCGGGCGCAAATTAAATAGGCCGCACCATGGGCGGCCCCCAAGGCCAGGATGGCACTGAGGGCTCCGATAAACATGTTCTCGAAAGTGAATACCCGGCGGACAAACCCCCGGGTGGCCCCCAAAATCTTAAAGTAGACCGCTTCCTGGATGCGGGTGGCACGGGTGGCAAAAATGGCGCTGATCATAATCAGCAGACCGGCAACGATGGAAAAAGAGGTAAAAAAGCGGATGATCGTGCTCAGCTTATGCATCACCTTTGAAAACACCAGGGCGGTCTCGGTTATATCGATGAAACTGATGTTGGGAAACCGGGCCACGACCTGATTTTGTAGCCCGGAGATGCGTTCCTTGGGTACCCGCGCCGCGGCAAAAACGGTCTGGGGCGCCGGTGCCAGCACCTGCGGGGGAAAGACAAAATAGAAAAAGGGCTTGATGGACTCTTTGGTGCGCGTACGGATGCTGGATATCCGGGCGCTCAGCGGGACCCCCTGGATATTGAAATGGAGCACATCGCCGATTTTCATTTTGCGTATCTTCACCACCATGTCCAGAACCGATACCTGGGGCCCTTCCCAGTCCGATCGATACAGGGCCTTGCCTTCCAGCAGGCGCTCATCTTCCAACAGGTGCTGGCGGTACGTGAGGTTGAACTCCCGGGCCAGGTTGTCACCCCTGACCTTTTTTCGCTCAACTGCCCGGTTGACTTTTACATCATTGATAGCCCGGATGCGGGCCCGCACCACCGGGTAAAAATCCGCTGCATCGATCAGTCCGGAAACCCCGTCGACCTGCTCTTTCTGAATGTCGATCAGGAAAATATTGGGGGCATCTTTAGGATAGCTCTGGACATAGGCCGTATCCAGGTTGGCCTCCACCAGGTAGATGCAAATATCACGGCCAGGGCGGCGGTCAGGGTAATCAGGATCGGCCGGGTAGAGTTTCCGGGCCGGAAAAGCCCCTTGATTGCCTGACGCAGGACCAGGCGTTTGAACCGGACTTTACGGAGCAACAGCAGCACGACTTGTACGACGATGGTGGTGACAAGCAGAAACCCGATGATCGCCCCCACGAAATAGAGGCCCAGACGCACATCCCGCAGCTGCCACAGGATCAAACCGATGAAGATGGCCGCGATGGCCAGGGCTGTCAGGACATACGGCCATCGGCCTGACCCGCGCGGCGATTCTTTCCGAAATATCACGGTGGGGCGAATGTCTTTGAGACGATAAAGCGGCAAAAAGGCAAACAGGGCCACGGCCACACCGCCCAGCAAAAGGCTTTCCAGCATCGCCAGCCAGGAATACCGCACATCCAGATTCTCCGGAAGAAAGCCGGTGAAAAGTGAGGGCAGAATATGCTGCAGCCCCAGGCCCATAACGGTTCCCAGCAGGGTACCGGCCAGCCCCAGGATCATCACGACCATCAGGTAATGCACGGTGATAAAACGACTCGTGGCACCGACGGTCTTGGCGATGGCCATGGTGTAGGTCTTCTCTTTCAAAAAGGCCGACAGGGCACTCTGGATGCCGATACCCGCCAGTAATAGCGTAAAAATACCGATGAAATTGAGGAAAAACAACAGGTTGTCAAAAAAGCGCTGCATGCGCGAATTGGTACTTTGAAAGGTCTCAACCCGCTCCTGATCAGGGTCGGCCACTTTCTTGAGTGTGGCGGCAATGGTGTCCAGCCGGGAGGGATCGGGAATTTTGACTAACAGCCTGTGGCGCACGCGGGCGGTTTTATCGACCAGCCCCAGGGCGTCCAGGTCTTCCGGGTGGATGAAAACCCGTGGTCCGAACGAAAAGAAGGTGACCGGCCGGTCCGGCTCAAGGGTCACCACGTCCGCAATGGCCAGGTCCGCGTCCCCTACGCGCAATACATCGCCCACCGACAGGGTCAATCTTTCCAGCAGTCCAGACTCCACAATTACGGTCCCCGGCTGCAGGGCCTTCTCAAAACCATGGCCGGAGGCCAGCACCACCTGACCGTAGAAAGGATACCCGCGACCGGCCACTTTGAGCATGGCCAGCAACGAACGTTCCTCCTCAACGGTCCGAACAATGGAGTAGAACTCGTACATACGCGCGGTGGCTATGCGGCCGTCGGCTGCAAACCTTGCGATAGCCGCCTTGAGCGCCGGGGTAAAGTCATAACGGGATTTGATGATAATGTCCCCGGCTTGCAGGCGGCGGGCGTCGTTCATCAGGGCCTGGTGTACGCTGGTGGAAAACCCGTTGAGGGCTATCAGGGTAATCATCGACAGGATCACGCAAAGCACAAAGACGGCGGCCTGTTTCCGGGAACGGACGACCTGCCGCTTTATGAAGGCCAGGTGCAGCATCAGCCGGCTCCGTTCTCGATCCGGCCATCAACGAGGGTGACAATGCGGTCGGCCCGGGCGGCGACCTCCGGGCTGTGGGTCACCAGGACAAGCGTGGTCCGGCTCTCCTGCTTGGCCTGGAGCAACAGGTCGAGAATCGCCCGGCCGTTTTCCGAATCGAGGTTGCCGGTGGGTTCATCAGCAAAAATGAGTTTGGGTTCGTTCACCAGGGCCCGGCAGATGGCCACCCGCTGCTTTTCAACGCCGGATAGTTGATGCGAAAAATTATGGCTGCGATGGCCCAGACCCACCCGCGCCATCAACCGGGCGGCTTTCTCCCGGGCATCCTGGTCCCCGCCGATCTCGGCCGGGAACATGATGTTCTCTTGAGCGGTAAGGCCTGGTACCAGGTGGAAACTCTGGAATACATAGCCGATATCCTGGTTGCGGAAGGCCGCCAGGGTATCCTCGGGCATATCCGTGATATCCTGGTTTTCAATGAATACCCGGCCGCCCGACGGCCGGTCCAGCCCGGAAAGCAGGGTCAGCAGGGTTGTCTTCCCGCTGCCGCTGCTGCCTTTGATGACGAGAAATTCCTCGGGTTCAACGCTGAGCGAAACCCCTTCCAAAACGTTGATGGCCCGGTCCCCGATCGTGAATGTCTTGGTGAGCGCTTCTGCCCGGAGTATGGTCATGTGGTCAGCCTATTCAAAAGTGGATGGTGTGATTTGGGAGGCAATCCAGTTGGATAGCCAGTCAATTGAATGTAACATAAGAGCAGGACGACCCTGGGTCAATAGGGCGGAGGGAGACATATTAGGTTTAAGGTAGAAGGTTGAGGGAACACCGGGAGTCAGGCATCCGGCATCAGGAGTCTGATGTCGGAAAAACCATGAAACCATTGGCTCTCACAGAGCCTGAAGAGGTTACGGTGAGAGCCGAATTCAGAAAACTGTGCATCGCGCGGAGGCGCAAAGACGCGGAGAAGTTCAAGAGCCGGATTTGGGTCAGCTTCGCTGACTATAACCTTTTGCACCGATTTTTTAGGGTTTATGGTTTTACCGGCGATAGCCGGCATAAATATTGTTTTTCTCTGCGCCTTTGCGCCTCTGCGCGATGCATTGATTTGAGATTTTGAGCTCGCGCAGCGGAAAATAACCGTGTACGCCCTGTAAACCCGTATCGGTAAATGGTCTTTGGATTTTCCGGCGTCAGCTAGCCAATATTGGCCGCGTCTTTATTTGTCCGCGTGTGTCTGCCAGGCGTAGCTTTGTGCGCCCGTCCTTCGCAGTAGCCTGCTTCGGAGGATGGAAAGCCTAGTCTGCGGCTAATGTATGTTTTTGGGGGTTCGCCTTTCACTTGAACCCTGGTTTTAAAAACAATAATTCTTAATCAACTCGTCTATAATTTTCGCGCCTTCCGGTGCGACCTCGGCAAATTGAAACCCAACATTGTAATATTCCGGGTTTTCATCCGGCTGGCACCAGCGGCTGGTAGCCGCGAAATCCAAATGCCAGCTCCCATTCATCTCAGCCGGCATTAGCAGTTTCAATTGGAAAAGAACGTTGGGTTCGATGGGCCTGCCAGCCGTCAACATGAAGCCGTGGTTGGAAATATCTACCGCATGACCAATTGGCTTGTTTAAGGTTGTGTCCGTGACTTTCAAGTAGTAGATCAGGTTCTTTCTTTCACCCACTCTCTTTTGCGACTGCCTGGCTTCCGGACCTGGCTTGCTGGCTCGACGTTTTTTGACTTCCGCATGGAATGTTTTTTCCAATTTGCGGGGATCCGTGCTTTTATCTATGACATCCGCCGCCTTGATTCTATCCAACGGAGCGGTGATATCATCCCCTTCCGGACCCAACATGATGAGCAGGGTATCTTCTTGTAGATCAATATCTATAATCAGACCAATCTTGAACCCATGCTCTTTGTCTTCATACAGCACATAATCCTTTTCACTCTCGTACAACAGAAGTTTGATTTCAGGATTTAGCGTTTCCAGGCTTCGCAAGGGCAGTACCTTTTGCAGCCCCCGGCTGTTATCCTCCCGACTGGGTTTTAGTACCTTTACATAGGTCTGCTTTTTGTCTTTACCGGAGGCTTTATAATGAATTTCAGCTATATGCCAGCCTTCATCCGGTTCAGCTTGGCCGGTTCGCATTACTTTCACCGGTATCCCGATAACTTTGCCTTTCTCAAAGAAGAGTTCGCTGGGATCTGTGCCCGCCAGGGGATAATCCCATGTTTTCAATAATGCACTTTGGGAATTTTTCATTTTGGAATGGCCTTTTTTTTTATTCGCATTCATTTCGCCGGTCCTTTCCTGCAAAGACGCACGCCACGGACTTCAGCGATCGGGCACACCTGGCCGGCAGATCGATCAACAACATAGTATTTAAGGTGAGTCCGGGTATTTATAGTACAGTCTGGCACTGTCCTTTTCCGTGCAAGGACACTAGAATCATCCCTAATCCCGGTGTCTCAATGCAGTGGTCATACCCGATGACAGGTGAGACGAAAAAACTGTAACAAACTTGTAGGGGCAGGTCAAACGGAGATTGAACCTTTTCTTGGTGGGGCCCCTCCAGATTTACTGACTTCTTGCTTCGGACCTCCGACCGCTGTCCTTGGGCACTTTCTTCAGCCTTCCATCTGGACAATTTGCAACCTACCTGGATTGCATCTTTTAAAAGCTGATTTGAAGCAAAAACCGCTCCTCTTTTTACCTGGTTTGCAGATTACCAGACCATGGGCGCAACCTACCGGCAGAATAAGTTTCCCAGGACATGAAATATCTCGCAAAAACATCCGAAGGTGACCTTATTTGCGATGCGCGACAGCACCGACGCGTTTCCCAGATACATTCCGAGCACAGCAATGCCCACTGGGAACTGCTCATCATAAAAACAGACCAAAACGTTCAACTTTTCGATTATATGGCCGATGGCTATCTTGGTGGCGGATTTTCTGATCAATCCACCTTTATGCCCAAATGTGCTATGACACCGGATAATCCGACACATGATGATTTTAAAATATGCCTGCCATAGTGATGAAAAGTGTTTGATCTAATCGCCTATACGCAAAGGGCTTTAATGATCTCTTTGAGAGTTAAATGGTTGTTGTATGACCTTATAATCTTTGAATTTTTTAAAACAGGAGACTACCTATCGGCACAATCGGGTGCCTAAGTTCCGGCATTTTTCATTTAAGCACTATAAAAAAGAAAGGCTGGCCATGAGAAAGCTATCCGTGATTTGCATTATTCTGTTTCTGGTGTGCAGACCTGGTTTTGCACACGCTAAGGACGTCGATATGTCGTTACTGATTATCCTGAGGGATAACGGGACCATAACGCAGCAACAATTTGACACCCTGGCACAAGCCGTGAGCGAAAACCAAAATGAACAGGAAGACGCCGGCACAGATGTGAAAATCAAAACGAAAGGCGGCCTGGAAATATCGACTTATGACGGAAAATTTTCGTTCGAATTGGGTGGCCGGTTAATGATTGATGCCGCTTTCTATGGTGAAGATAAAAACGTGTTGGGAGATGGCACGGAACTGAGACGCGCCCGCCTGGATGTCGAGGGGATCCTCTTTGCCGACTGGGGTTATGAATTTGCCGTTGATTTCGCGGGTGGCGACGCAGACGTCAAGGATGCCTATATAAGTTACCTCGGGCTGTGGCCTACCCGGATCAAAGTTGGCCAATTCAAGGAGCCTTTTAGCCTGGAAGAGATGACCAGCTCAAAGTACATCACCTTATGGAGCGGGCCCTTCCTAACGAGTTCGCACCCGGCCGTTCCATCGGTGTCGGTGTCGATTCGGCCTGGCGGGACCTGCGTTTTGCGGCCGGGCTCTTTGGCGAGGATTTTGACAAGGATGTAAAAAATGAGGGTGATGAGGGGTGGGCCCTCACCGGCAGACTGACCTACGCGCCAATCGATACCGACTTTCGCACGGCCCACTTTGGCATGTCCGGCTCCTATCGAAAAACGGATAGCGAAGGAGAAGTGAAATTCAATGCCCGTCCCGGGTCTCACCTGACCGATATAAAGTACCTTGACACCGGTGATATCACCATGGTTGATGATACAATAAAATATGGTTTGGAATCGGCAGGCGTGTTTGGACCCCTTTCCATCCAGGGTGAGTATATTCGGACGCAATTGAATCGAGCTGCCGGAATGGATAAAGCCATATTTGATGGCTGGTACCTATATGGAAGTTGGTTCATTACCGGGGAGTCGCGGCCGTATAAGCAAAAAAAGGGCACGTTTGGAAGGATTAAGCCGAATGCCAAATACGGCGCTGTTGAACTGGCTGTTCGTTATGATACCCTGGATCTAAACGACGGCGCGATTACCGGCGGAAGGGAGAAAAACACCACTTTTGGGTTGAATTGGTATTTCAACCCCCATGTGCGTTTGATGGTAAACTACATCCTGGTAGACAATGACGACGATGCCGATGCAGATGGCAGTGTCATTGGAGATGACGATCCGCAGGTTTTCCAGACACGTCTTCAATTGGATTTCTAACAACCCGCATATGAGGCCAACAGATGTTTAGTCGAGCAAACCCGCCTGCAAAAGCGTACTTTATATTTTGGTTTTTCTCATAACCTCTAACCTGTGGCCGGCTTTCGCCAAGGCGGCATCATTGCCGGCAGAGGAGCGGGCAACACCTCCTCAAAAACAGACGCTCGTGATTGGCAAGGTTACTCAAAATCCAAAAAAACTTTATAGATATCTCAAGCCGATAGCCGATTATGCGGTCAAACGCATGGGTGATCTGGGTATTACCGAAAGCAAGGTGTTGATGTGTAAAAACAATCGCCAAATGATCAGCTATTTAAAACAAAAAAAGGTCGATTGGGTGACCGAAACGCCATTTTCCGCGGTAATCTTTGAACAGAAAGCCGGCGCTGAAATTATTTTGAGAAAATGGAAAAAGGGGGTTCCTGAATACCATACGGTCTTTTTTACCAGAAAAGACAGCGGGATTAATAAATTAGCCGACCTAAAAGGAAAAACAATTGCTTTTGAGGATAGCGGTTCAACGACCGCATATTTCATCCCCGCCGCCGTTTTGATCCGCCAGGGTATGAAACTGGTCCAACTTGCCACGCCTGTGGAGACCCCCCCCGTCGATATGGTCGCCTATACCTTTTCGGGCCAGGAGGTCAATACCGCGACCTGGGTATACCGCGGGTTTACAGCGGCGGGGGCCTTCAACAATCTTGATTGGGAAAAGGATGACCATGTACGCAAATCCTTTAGAAATGAGATGAAAATATTTCATAGAACCCAATCCTTTCCAAGGGCGGTCGAGGTGGTGCGAAAAGACCTTGATGCCCGCATCAAACAACGCTTAATATCGGTTCTATTGAACGCCCACCGCGACCCCAAGGCAAAAAGTGCCCTTAAAGCCTATCAAAAGACAAAAAAGTTTGATGAACTCGACAAAGACAGCTTGGCCGGAATGAGAGAGGTGCGTTTGCTTTTAAAATTCGTTCAAGAGGAACTACAATAAGTGCGCTTAAAATTGCGTGATAAATACTTGTTCGTTTTCGTGGCGCTGTTGTCGTTCATGGTGTTGGTTCTCTCCAGCGCCTTGCTGTATCAATTCAGATCCTCTTTTACGACCTTGAACGAAGCAAGCTCGCGGGCAATGTCGGCAGACCTCCTTCTCCAGATAAGACAACGTGGCGAAGTCATCACCCGCTTTCTTGGCGAAACCCTTGTAAATCCCCTTTATCTCTACAATATGGCTGAAATTTATGAACTGTTGAATACGACCAAGCAGCAACAGGATATTTTATATACCTACGTATTTGATGCCCAAGGAAAGATATTGCACGACGGAACCAAAGACATTCTCAAATTTGGGATGCCCATAAATGCGGCGGTCGCATCCTTTTCCCAATCTTTTCAAGATAAGCTCCTGGTAAATACTTACGACGACACGATGGAAGTCGCTATGCCCATATGGATTGCCGACAAGCAACTGGGCGGCATATTGGTCGGCCTCTCCTTGAAAGGCATCCAGGCCGACATCGCAAATATGGAAAATCGTTTAAATCAAATCAAAGGCAGCAGCTTGCAGCGCACGATTGTTTCTTTGATCGTGACCACCATCGTGTTGAGCATGATTGGGATCTTTATATCGATTTTTTTGGCTGGCCGCCTAATTCGTCCGATAAAAGAGCTTGTTGCTTATGCCCATCAGGTTGGAAAAGGCAATTATGACTTTGACCTGATCAACAAACATGATGATGAAATAGGAGAACTTATTGACGCATTCGATCGCATGAAGTCCGATTTGCAAGCGCGGACGGTATCCATCGACGATCTTGAAAAACGGATAAATGAACGCACCCGCGATCTGACCAAGCTAAACGAACAATTAAAAAAAGAAATCAAAGATCGCCAACTGGCTGAAAAAGAAAGGGAGACTATCCGGATCCGTCTGCAGCGCGCAGAAAAGATGGAGGCCGTCGGTACGCTCGCCGGTGGGGTGGCTCACGACCTTAACAATATATTAGCCGGTGTTGTCGGCTATCCTGAAATATTGTTGGTCGATATGGAAGAAGATGATCCGCTGAGAGAGCCTATTGAAACGATTTTTGATTCAGGCAAAAAGGCCGCTCAAATCGTTGAGGATTTGCTTACCATGGCGAGAAGGGGTGTTTTGGTGAGTGAAGTGGTCAATCTTGCTGATATTCTTGATTCTTATTTGCATAGCGGCGAATTCGAAAAGATGATGAGCTATCACCCCGGTGTTTCCATCGAGAAAAATGTAGCCCCTGAATTGTTGAGGATGGTGGGGTCCCCGGTTCATCTATCGAAGACCATTATGAATTTGGTCTCCAATGCGGCGGAAGCGATGCCTCAAGGCGGTACGATTCGCATCAGGTTGGAAAACCGATCGGTCGAATCGCCCCTTAGCGGCTATGAAAATGTGGCCCCAGGCGATTATGTCGTCCTGAGCGTTGCCGACAACGGTATCGGTATTAGTACCAAAGATTTAGAACATATTTTTGAACCCTTCTATACGAAAAAAGTTATGGGCAGAAGCGGAACCGGATTGGGCATGGCTGTTGTCTGGGGAACCGTAAAAGACCATAGCGGTTATATCGGAGTCGATAGCGGGGTCGGGCAAGGAACTCAATTTGACCTCTATTTTCCCGGCACACGACAAGAAATCGGCACTGTTAAAACAAGTATTTCGATTGATGCGTATAAGGGCACTGAGACCATACTAGTTGTGGATGATGTTAAAAATCAGAGGCTTATCGCGTACGCCATCCTAAAAAGATTAGGATACGCGGTAGAAGCGGTTTCCAGCGGAGAAGAGGCGGTTGAATATATAAGACACAAACCGGTGGATTTGGTGATTTTGGATATGATCATGAGCCCGGGCATTGATGGACTGGAGACGTATAAACAGATGCTGTCTATCAATCCCGGTCAAAAAGCGATTATTGCCAGCGGATATTCCGAAACCGAAAGGGTTAAAGCCGCTCAGAAATTAGGCGTCGGCGCTTACATCAAGAAACCCTACATGCTGGAGAGTATCGGTTCGGCAATAAGAGCCGAACTAGACCGTGACCAGCCCATATCACCCAATTCTAAAAAGATCTAAATACAGGGGATCCCCAACTTTCTGTGTGCCTGGCGCCTTGCTTGTCGGGTGTTTTACCCGGCTTGGCCGCAGGCGTTGGCGGAAGCTCTTGGCCCAGTCAGACCGTCGACTTCTGATCTCCGACTTTTGATCTATAGGCCTGCACCATCAACCTTCGACCTTCAGCCTTACAGCGAACTTTTGGCTGCATGCATTATCGCCAGCCGCCCCTTGCTTAAAAGCTCCCCATAGTATTGCCGCCGCAGCTTGCCGCTGGAGGTCTTCTCGAGACTTTTGGGCTCCACGAAAACCACGTCACGCGCAGACACGCCATGTCCCTCGGAGACAGCGCCCTTGACTGTCTTGACAGCTTCCGCCCAGAATGCATCCAGGGATGGCTTTTCCGGCCCCTCAGCCTGAGCATCAGCCGGCAAACGGCGGGCATCCACCTCGGCAATAATAATCAGCTCCTCAACCCCGTTGACGGGTTCCGAGATGGCCACGCAGGATCCCAGGCGCACCGGAGCACCGGAGTGCTGCACGGTGAGCTCGATGTCGCCCGGGTAGTGGTTTCGTCCGGCAATGATAATCAGGTCCTTCAAGCGGCCGGTTATGTAGACCTCTCCATCGGCCATGAAACCCAGGTCCCCGGTCCGGAGAAAAGATCCCGCATCCGCATCGGAGATGCTTGCCCTCAAAAGTGGCGGCGGATTCCTCCGGCAGTCCCCAGTAGGCGCTGGGAACACTGGGGCCCTGTACCCATAGCTCGCCCACCTGGTTGGGAGCAGACGGGGTAAGCGTGTCGGGGTTTACGGCGATGATCTGGTGGTCGTAGCCTGGTTTTCCGCAACTTACGACATTGCGGCCGCCGGTCTCATTGTCGGCCAGGACCCGGACGATGTGCTTTTCCAGATCAGGTGCGCTCAGCGCGAGCACTTTGGGTGGTTCGGACAACGCCTTCATCCCGGCCACGAAGAGCACGGACTCGGCCATGCCATAGGTGGGCATAAAGGTTTGCGGTCGAAATCCGTAGGGTCCGAACTTTTTAGTGAATTTTTCCATGGTTGACACGAGGACCGGTTCGCCCCCATTGCCCGCTACGCGCCAATGGGTCAAATCGAGGCCTTCGCACTCTTCAGGCTTTATCCGCCGTGCGGCGTACTCGTAACCAAAGTTCGGGCAGGCGGTATTGGCGACCTTGTAGTGGCTCATGGCGCGCAGCCACCGCACCGGCTTGAAGAGAAAATCCATGGGCGACATCAGGGTGGATTCGTACCCGTAATACACGGGGCCCAGCACGTGACCCACCAGGCACAGGTCATGGTAATGCGGCGCCCACACAATAGCTGGCTGCGTTGACTTGAGGCGCATCATCTGGCCCATCACGCGCAGGTTTGCCACTGCGTTCGCGTGGCTGACGGCAACCCCTTTGGGGTGACCGGTGGAGCCTGACGTAAACTGTAGGTAGGCAATGGCATCCATTTCAATCTGCGGACCGACCCAGTCGTTTGCAATCCGGTCACTCACCGCCCTGAAATTTAGAGGCAATTCGTCCCCAAACAGGGCGGCCATTTCGGCCAACTCCTGATTGGTGAGGACAAGAGTAGCCTCGCAGGCCCGGGCAGTGTTCAATATCCTGCCCAGCGGATTCTTGCTCTGGGGATTTGGCAGGGGTACAGGCACTGCCCGCACCCTTGCCAGAAGGCAACCGTAAAACGCCTTCACGAAATCGAGCCCGGGCGGAAAGGCAAGCAGGACGCTCGAACCGGAAAGCCCCTGTTCAACCAGGTCTTCCGCCACGCCGATGCTCTGGTGATAGAGTTCCGAAAACGTCCAGTTGGTAATCGGTCCATCCAGTTCACCGTTGCCCATAAAACGGAAGGCCAAATCGTTCGCGTTGCGAGCAGCACGGTCCTTCAAAAAGTCGGCAATGGTCATGTTGATCAAAGCATACCTCCTCAGAAACAGGAAGATCATGGTAAGGCAAAAAAATAAGCCACGATACCAGACATCACAAATATTTTCAACGCCTTGTAATAACGTAACCTTTATTAGGCCACGGTTTTAATGAACAATGGTGATCGCGCGACGGCATCTATTTTTTGATATGGAAATACTGGGCTTGCAGGTTTGGCAGGGATCAGTATAACTTGGTTATAGGATCTTATCCAAGTGGGGATAATTGGTTTTGGGGAGGTGATTACATGTGTGAAAATTGCCAGCAGCCGGTCAAGTTGATGGAAAAACCGGAAAACTGCAGCCCGGCCCAGATCAAGGAATGCCACGGTGATGTAAAGCAGCATCCTTGCATCCAAAAGCCGTCTGCACCTGATGACCAGAAGGAAAAATAAAGGCGCCTTCAAATTTATATCTTAGAATTCTTTAGTCCTCAGTCTTCTTGTTTTGGCTGACTCTCGACGCCAGACCCCGGACTCCGTTGTCTTTCCTTCTACCTTCAGCCTATTAAATGTTCCGCCCGTGAGCAAAATCCGAACATACAGTGCTTGACGATTTCGTTGTAAACCGCCGCGGGAACGGTCGCCTGCCAGTCGCCCGGTCCTTTGGCGATCTCCTTCAATACATCCTCCGGCCAGATATGCATGTTGGCATCTTTGTATTTCTCGACCGGCAGGATCTTGTTGTTTTCCCGCAGGTGGGCATAGAAGTGTTTCAAGTGTTCCGGGGCGGGGAAGTTTTCGGTGGTAATGATATCATCCGGATTGTCATTGCGGCGCATGGGGTAAACGAAAAGGTGCGTGTCCCGGTCGAAAAGGGTCGCAAAGGCCCCCATAATGCCGCCTTTCAGACCCTCATAGTAGGCGTCCTCAAACAGCATTTCAAGGTTGGGAATGCCAATGACAAATGCAATCTTGCCCTTGGTGTAACGGTCCAGATAGTCCGCCAGGCGAAAATACCGCAGATAATTTGAGACGACAACCGGGTATTTCAAAATATTCAGGCAATCGACGCGATTCAGGATATCCTGCATATCAAAAGCCTTCTGCCGGCGCATCTCCGCCACCGAAATCTCGGGAACAATCATGGCCGTCGCTTTGTCGACCTCCGGAATCCGGGCAAAAATCTCCATGCCACCGGTCATCATATCCACGCTGACGTTGGTTACCGGCCGGAACATGCTGCGCATCATGAGAATATCCCGATTGTAAAACAACTCAGAGGGGTGCACGAGGGTCTTGCGATCGGCCCCGAAAACCACGGCATCCGTCAGATCCATCTCCACCAGCTTGAGGGCCATGAACCGGTTGTCAAGATGCTTGAAATCGGGTCCCGTAAACCGGATCAGGTCGACCTCCAGGCGCCCGTACGCCAGGTTGTCACCCAACGACTTGATGAGTTCTTCAGGCTGATTGTGGAAATGGAAGGCGCCGTAGATCAAGTTGACCCCCAGGATGCCCACTGCCTCCTGTTGCAGGGTGTGGCTCTCGTCCAGCATCCGAATGTGCAGCAGGATCTCGTTGGGCTCCGCACCCGGCTCAAGTTGCAGCTTGATCCCCAACCAGCCGTGACTTTCGCCGCGTTGGCTGAAACTGCGGGCCGTGACGGTGTTTGCGAAGGCAAAATAGGTCGATGTCGCCGGCCGGGCCGCGCTCACCCGCGCAAGGACCAGCCCGAATTCCTTGTCGAGCATTTTTTTAAGCCGATTTTCGGTAACATAGCGCTTGTTTTCTTCTTCACCGTAGATGGCATCGCTAAAGGACATGTCGTAGGCGGATATGGTTTTGGCGATGGTGCCGGCGGCACCGCCCGCCCTGAAAAAACAACGTGACACTTCCTGGCCGGCACCGATCTCGGCAATGGTACCGTACTTGTCACCGTCCATGTTGAAAGCAAACGCTTTCTGCATAGTGGTAAGGGGTTCTGTTGGCATAGCATATCTCCGTGGAGGTCGTTTAAAAGGACCCTAAAGGCCATCCGATACGACTGGAATTTGCCGCATCCTTTCCAGATTTCCCTATGAAGATAATATCTTACGATGATATCAGGCAGTATCCATGGAACCCATAATCAGCCAGAACGAACATGATGGCAAGTGAAAAATTAAACGGCAGGAGGTTTATGCCGGCCGCTTGCCGGGCGTCTTGTACTGCGTTTTGCATGCTAGGCATAGTTTTAACGACTTGTCCGGCGTAGCTTGAAAAGCGAAGACGGAAGACGTTTCCGTGGCTGATTAGGGTTTTAGAATTTGGATTTGCCGCCCGTTTGCTTCGCTCACTCGACCCACGCAGACTAAGCCAGGACTTAATTTTAGATTTTTAATTTCGGGTTTTAGATTTAATGTTTCGCTACGCTCAGACTTTATATAAATTGGCAAAATACCTTCAATCTAAAATCACCAATCCGCAATCTAAAATCCAATATTGCTACAAACTTCGCGAGAAAGACTCAAGGCTCAATATAGTAGCTGCTGAAATGACCTGGATGGTTAGTTTGCCCGAGAGGCATGACAAGTGTCATCCGGCCACGTTCCGTCGTCGCTGGAAGGCTATGCTGGACAGGCTGGCCGGATGATATCAGTGTGCGCTTGTGCGGCGAAGCTTTAGCGAAGACGTATCTGCTGTTAAATTAAGGTTTACGGCTCTTTCCCGTCAGTCTTCAGACTTCTGTCTAAAAGCCTTATCAGACCTCCGACCCCCGATCCCGGACGCCTTGGTTTTTCTTCTACCTTCCACCTTCAACCTGATAATTAGTCTCCGTCCTTGACCCGGATCACCAATTTCCCAAAATTTTGGCCCCCCAGCATGCCGATAAAGGCTTGCGGTGCATTTGCCAACCCGTCAACCACATGCTCACGGTATTTTATCTTTCCTGAGCTGAGCCATGCAATCATGTCGTTGGCAAATTCGTTGTAGCGGTGGGCATAGTCTTCAGAAATAATGAAGCCCCGAACCTTTAAGCGCTTGATTAAAATGGTCGCCATGAGCAGTGACAGGCGGTCGGGTCCCTCGGGCAGCCGGGTCGCATTGTATTGCGAAATAAGACCGCAGACCGGTATTCTGGCTTGGGTGTTGAGCAAGGGCAGGACCGCATCAAACACTTTTCCCCCTACGTTCTCGAAATAGATGTCGATCCCCCGGGGACAGGCCTGGGCGAGTTGTTGATCGAAATCAGAAGCTTTGTGATCCAGACACGCGTCAAAACCAAGGACTTCGTGCGCGTATTTACACTTTTCACTGCCACCGGCGACACCGACCACGCGGCAGCCTTTCAACTTGCCTATTTGGCCGACCGTGGCCCCTACCGGCCCGGTGGCCGCTGCTACGACCAGGGTCTCTCCCTCTTTGGGTTGGCCGATGTCCAGCAGGCCCATGTAGGCCGTAAAGCCCGGCATGCCCATAATCCCCAATGCATAAGAGGGCTGTTGGGGCGTTTTCCCCAGGCGGGTCAGGCCGGAACCATCCGAAAGCGCATAATCCTGCCAGCCGCTATACGCCAGAACCCACTCGCCCGCCTGGTAATCCGGATGCCGCGAGGCTTCCACCTGGCTGACCGTGGCAGCGACCATCACCTCATCGATCTTAACCGGTTCAGCGTAAGAGGGGGCATCGTTCATGCGGCCGCGCATATAAGGGTCGAGAGAGAGATACTCGGTGCGCAGCAGCACTTGACCTTCCCCAGGTTCCGGCACCGGTACTTCCTCCAGGCGGAAATTCTCGGGAACCGGAACACCGTCAGGTCGCGTCGCCAGAACGATACGACGGTTGAGTTCTCTATTTTGAGCCATGGCTCCTCCTTATTTTGAGTTATGATCGAACGCTCCCCGCAGCGAGCTTTCGGGAATCGTCCCCCCGTAAGGAATTTTTTATTTTAGATTCGCGCGCGAATCCTGGCGCAAACTACCTGGAATGTGCGCGCTGATCAGTTCAAACCATGATCATGGCGATCCATACAAGTGCCCCAGGAAATGGTTCATCTGCTTAAACCACCAGGGCCAATCGTGGTTCACGTCGTGGCCCCAGATATCGATCCAGGCGGGAATCGACTTGTTTCGGCAAATGGATTCCAAGGCAAGGGTATCTTCCAGGGCCTCTTCGTCCCAGGCACCCCGGCCCGCACTCACCACGATGGTGCGCTGGCGATATTGCTCCAAATACCCTTCATCACCGAGATTCGACAGATAGCTCAAAGGTGAGTTAAAGTAGACCGCGGGCATATCCTCCGGTCCCAGGCCGAACTCGCTGCGATCCAGGCGGTATAGTCCACTGCAGGCTATGGTGCCGGCAAACACGCCCGGGTGTTTGAATAAGAAATTGACCGCATGGTAGGCGCCCATACTGCAGCCGTTGGTCATGGGAAGAATGTCGGCTTGCCGACAATGGTTGCGGACAAAGGGGACGACTTCAGCGACGATATATCGATCGTACTGCTCATGACGGGTATTGCGCTGATCCGGCGATACATCGAAATTGTACCAGGACTCGGCGTCCACACTGTCCACACAGAACAATTTGATTTGACCGTTGTCGATAAAAGATGCAATGGCCGCGACCATCCCCATGCCTTCGTAATCGAAATAGCGCCCGCGGGAACAGGGAAACACGATGATGGGCATCCCCCAGTGACCGTAAACCTTCAGGGTCATCTCGCGGCCAAGATGGGCGCTTTGCCAGCTATGTTCTTCAATGTGCATGGTTCAGCCCTCCGCGCTTGCCTGAACAAAGGCGGTTATCTCCTTGATTTGGTCAAGATCCGGAGAGCGGAATATGTACCCCACGTCACCCAGGGCACTGCTGAAAACGCCGGGTACGCTGGCCACCTGGACCATACAAGGTTCGTAGGCAGCCATGATTTGATCATGGGTGTGCCGGTAGGTGTAGTGGTTTTTACGGCTGGCATAGCAACAATGGTAATCGCGGGTATAGTCGCTGCCCAGGCTGCCGGACGTGATCAACCGGGCCCACAGGCTGTATATATCGATGTCGGCCGCGTAGTTGAACATGTCGGTGGTGTACCCACCCGGCGGACGCATGTTGACTTCGAGAGCCACGTAGCTGTCCGGGGCGGTTAAGAAAAATTCGATGTGAAAAAACCGCTCTTTGACGGCAAAGGTTTCGACGCACCGGCGGCCCAGCTTTTCCAACCCGGGGGGGATATCGCGCAGGGAATAATAACTGACATGGCGATCCTCATTGACAGTCTCCATGATCCCCTGGCTGTAAGTGTGGGCCGTGTGGTAAACAATGCGTCCGTCGGCATCGGCCAGGCCATCAAATGAATAGATGGTCCCGGATACAAACGCCTCGATGATATAGTCAACCGGCGGCTTGTGATCGAAAAACCGCACCAGGTCCGCTTCGCTGTCCAGCCGGTAGGTATCCAGCGCTCCGACGCCCGTATCCGGTTTGGCCACGGCCGGATAACCAATCTCGGCCAGCAGCTCCCGGGCCTGCTCCAGGGAGAGAACCACACGGCCGGCGGCCACGGGAACACCAGCCTCTTCGAATTTGAGCTTCATGTGCGATTTACGCCGAATCGCATCGATACCGTCCCCCCGGACCCCGAAGATGTTAAAATCGTCGCGCAGGGCGGCCTCAACACCAAGCCAATGCTCATTGAGCGAATCCAGCCGGTCGATTTTTCCATAGCGGTGGGTAAAATAGCCCAATGCCCGGACCAGCGCATCATAATCATCCATCTTTGCGACCCGGTAATACTCGGTCAAAGCGTCCCGGACGTCAGGCTCCAGCTGGTCATAAGCTGCATCGGCGATACCCAGCACCGTGGCGCCGGCATTTTTAAGCTGCCGGCAGAATCTATGGTAATGGTGCGGAAAATGGGGAGAAAGGAAAACGACATTCATGGCAATGATCCTCTGGTTGCGGGATAAATTTCAACCGGCATATTCACAATGCATCAAGCCGACCATAAGCATTCAAACTTAAATGGCCAGCATCATCACCAAAATTATCATTGCCTTCCAAGCCTTGTAGTACCGGACGCTGTTCCGGCATAAAGCCAACCTTGACCTCCGATGTCTGTCAACTGACGATTTTGAAATATTCATATAATTTCTATTGCTTAAGCAGGACTGTTCGTCAGGATCGGGGGGATGCCAAGCATTGGCGGCGAAGGTGGGCCTAAAAAATCTGCCTGGGGAACAGATTCTTTTAAAGCGTTGACTTTACTATTTATTAAAAATCTGCTTTTTTTAAACTCTATGAATACAGGCAATATGGAACTGATTTGAACATCCCGGGCGCATGCTGGGGATCATGCGCTCGCTGAATCGGTGCAAACGCGTGCTTGAGATTACAAACCAAAAAGGAGAAGAAAATGAAGGACGGCAAATGCCCAAAATGCGGAGCTGATGATGTATATTGCGGTAAAGATATTCAATTGAAGGCCGGTCCCTTTGGCAGTAATTCCATTCCGGTCAGCCTCACCTCCATTGCAGCCCTTGACAATTATGTGTGCATTCAATGTGGGTATTTGGAGCGGTATGTGTCCGGTTCTTCCAAATTGAAAGAGATTTTCACCAAATGGGATAAGGTGAATTGAATTAGGTGATGAATTCATCTTCACTGAATAACAGCCTGGGATTGTCCGGCGTAAAACGATTTAGTGAGATTACTGCAGTTCTCATTCGCCATGGTTTTGGCGCCATCCTATCGAAATCCGTCAAGCTGGCCGACGACGAGAGTGCCAAAGCTGCCGAGGATCCCGCAAAAGCTACCGTTGCGAATAACGCTGCACGCCTGCGCCTGGCTTTTCAAGAGTTGGGTCCCAGCTTCATAAAGCTGGGACAGCTTCTCTCCTCCCGGGCCGATATTTTACCGGAGCCTTATATCCTGGAGTTGCAAAAATTACAGGATCAGGTTCCGGCGCTCGCCTTCGATCGCATCAAACCTTTATTGGAACAAGCCTTTGGAGACCACCTGGAAGAGACCTTTACGGAGTTTGACGAAAAGCCTATTGCGGCCGCCTCCGTGGCCCAGGTGTATGCTGCGGTCCTGACATCCGGCCAAAAAGTGGCTGTAAAAATAATTCGTCCCGGTATCCACAAACAAATTCGCGCCGACATCCGGGTCATGTATTTTTTGGCCAAACGTCTGGAATCCGCCTTTGAAACCGCCCGCGTGATTGGCTTGACCAATATTGTCAAGGAGTTTGAACGCACCGTTTTCAATGAATTGGACATGCATATTGAAGCCGGCAACATCGATAGATTCGCCCGTCACTATCAGTATGTGAATGAGATCCATATCCCCGGGGTATTTTGGGATCTAACCTCCAAGTCAGTCCTGGTGATGGAATTTGTGGAGGGTGTCAAGGTGGATCAGGTCGATGCCATTGGCGCGATGGGCCTTGATCCCAAACACATTGCCTTAATTGGGCTCCGCTCCCTGTCCAAACAATTAATGGAGTTTGGCATCATTCACGCGGACCCCCATCCTGGAAATACCATTGTCATGCCGGATGGCCGCGTTGGATTGGTGGATTTCGGAATCGTCTCCCATTTGGATCGGGAGATGATGCAACATCTGGCGCACCTGTTTCTAGGTTATGCCGCCCACGATTATGATCTTGTGATGGAGGCTCTGATCGGTGCCGGCTTGGTGGATGAAGAAAACCTCCGGCTCGAACGATTTCGTCAGGATCTCAAAGAGATCAGCGAACCTTTCTATGGTCGTAGTTTGCAAACCATTTCGGTTAAGGATGTGTATGATCAAATCATCGTCCTGGTCATGGAATACCAGATCCAGCTTCCTCGCAACCTGTTGTTATTACTTAAAACTCTCGTCCAGACCGAACGTTTGGGAAAAATACTGGGCTCTGATGCCGGCATTTTGCAAGTAATCAAACCGTATGCGTCTGAATTTTTGCGGACCAATTACGATTCGGAACAGATTATTGCCGACTTGACCAAAGAAGCCCGTTTCACCAGCAGCATGCTGCGATCCCTGCCAAGGTATCTATTCACACTTTTAAAACAGATCGCTACAGGCAAAGGCCGGTTCGAATTTCACCACGCCGGCATCAGCGATGCCACAGACCGATTTGAACGCGGATTGAACCGTTTTATAGTGGCCATGATCATTGCCGCCTCCACGATCGCCGGCGCCCTGGCCCTGAACGCCCCCAAAGGTCTTTTGGAAATCACCCTGCCCATTCTGTCCGCAGACCCCATTTCCCTGACAGCCCTGCTGGGCGTCACCGCGTACGGTATCGCCACCGTCCTGGGTATCTGGCTGATCATTTCCATCGTCCGATCCGGCCGGATATAGAAGTTCTCTCGAAAAATCATCTAACCCAGGGTAGACTCATAGAGGCAGAAGAATATGCATCAAGTAAAACAGAATGCCTTGACGAAGCATGATCAATGCCCAGTTTAGGTTTAGGGCTGCAAGCGTATTCCCGGAGTCTGCGGTCTGGCGTCGAGAATCCGGGATCAGGCGGCCGAACATCCTCCCTCCCCTGGCGGGAGGGATTAGAGGGAGGGGGAACACCCAATTGATATTGTCAGTGAGTGCTTGCCGGGCCGTAGCTTTGGCGACGTGTCCGGTGTCTTATGCGGCGTAGCCGTTAGGCGAAGAGGTAAGCTTGGAAAGCGAAAACGGAAGCCTGGTTCGCGTCAGCCCAAGGCTAATTAACGGTTTGTGAGAGTAAAAATATGAGAGTCCTTGTAACACTGCTTCTCCTGACCTTCTGCGCCACTGCCTACGGTAGCCAGACGGCGGAAAATCCAATCGAGGTCGGCGACGTGCACTGGGGGCGGGATTTCGAGGCGGCCCTCAAGATGAGCGCGGAATCAGGCAAGCCCGTACTGGTACTGTTTCAGGAAGTGCCCGGCTGACCGGGTGTTCGCGAGTTCGGCCGGGACGTGCTGACCAACCCCCAACTGGTAAGGGCCATCGAAGAGGAATTCATCCCCATGCTGGTCTACAACAATCGCGGTAGTGGCATGGACCGGGAATTATTGAAGCGCTACCGTGAACCCTCCTGGAACTTTCAGGTCATCCGCTTTCTGGATGCCGACGGCCGGGACATCATTCCCCGCAAAGACCGCGTCTGGACCACCCGCGGCGTGGCCCTACGCATGGTCAAGACGCTTGAAGTCCTCAAGCGCCCCGTTCCGGATTACCTGGAGAAACTAGCCGGTACTGAGTAAAGAAACCTGGCCCGGAGTACCAAGCTTTTGATTGTCCCTCAAAGGGGCTTTGCTAAAACCAAAAAACAAAACCTGGCATCGCGTGACCCACCTTTAAAAGAATCAATTAGCGGAAAATGCCGTCCTGAGGCCAGAGACGCTGAGCCACAGAGAAAGGCAAAACCAGAATTTCGTCGCACTAGCGTGCGAAAACCCTTTTTAGCATAAGGGCATCAAATGCCATTTTGGTTTTTATCCCGCGTAGCGGGACCCAAATTGTGGTTTTCTCTGCGTCTTTGCGTCTCTGCGCGAGAATATTGCTTTTATGGCATAGCCAACTATCTCTAACCTGGTCCTGAGGACAAGGTTTTTAAAGCGGAATAAATTTCGATCCTGGATTTGATGTCTACCTTCAGCCTTCAACCTTTATTCACTACTTCCCGGTGGGTTGAAGCGGCCCAGCTTCTGACGCAGGCCCTCCGAGGGGCGTCCATTGCCCCCTATGATCCGTTCGACCTCGTGGGTGATGCGGAGACGCGTGACCACTTTTTCCAGAGCCGCGATCCCCTTTTCCAGCCGGTTCCGGGTGGTCGTCATCTCCAGGAAAGCCTGTTTTTCCAGGGCTCCGAATCCGTCGAAACCGGCAATCGTGAAGGAAAGGCGTTCCGCCTCGGAAAGGTCGAAAGTCTCGACTTCAGCGTCGTCGGACAGCAGCCCGACCAGTTCCTTAAATACGGCTTCGCCCCTTTTGGTCAGGCGTTCCATCTCGTCGGACAAAGGCTCGGGCGTGTCATCAAAAAATGAAACCCGGGCCTCCAGGTAAGCCTTTTCCTCGATAATCTCCAAAATTTGGAACCGCTGCCGGCCCCGGGTCTGGATGTCCATGCGGCCGTCTTCGTACTTTGTGATCACGTCCTCGATTTGTACGGTGCAGCCGGCGTTGTGCATCGCCTGCCCGTCGAACCAGACAATGCCGAAATCGAGGTCCTCTTGGATACACCGGGCAATCATCTCCTTGTAGCGCTCCTCGAAGATATGGAGCGGTGTCGGAGCCCCCGGCAGCGCCACAATGCCCAGTGGAAACAACGGTATGATTCGGGTTTCTGCCATACATGACCTCCTAACTCGATCACAATCGAAATGTATGGGATAAGATAAATCTTGAAAAACGGGTGTCCAGTCTCGATCGATACCGGAAGTGGCGCCCTGGGATGAAGGTCGTTCGGATCAGATAAATCTCAACAGGCTTTGCGGATACGCCCCCTTGACCTTCGCAAACCATCGGCACAGCGGGTAGAGCACCAGCAGGACCGCCAGGGTGGCCGTTGCGGTGGTGATTAGCCCGCTGCTTTTCCAAAGGCCCAGGGCCTTGGCGCAGCCTGATAGAAGATGTACGTGCAGAATATAATAAAACAGTGCTGCCCGCCCAAACACCAGCAACGGGTCAGGGGATGTCTCGGATTTGCGGGAGTATGCCTGCATGAGGAGCGCTAAACACAGGCACATCGATCCCAAGGTTAACAGACCAAAGCTGAGGCTGGGTGGATATTTGCTGACGTGGAGCCATTGCAGCAGATGCAGGCTATCACGGTAGAGGAGCATATTGCCGTACCCGTTGATGCCGCGCACAAACACGAAAATTACGAAAAGAATTAATCCGGTCAGCAAAAACCCGCGTTTGTGATTCTCGATCCTGCCCCGGTGCATCAGCCGTCCACAGGCAAATCCCAAAATCATGTAGGCCAGCCACGGCAGCAGCGGATACAGCACATAGCCAAAGGAACCCAGTCTTCCGCCGGTGGCGAGCAATGTGCCGATGGGACCGGCACTCTTCCCGTCATGGATCCAGAGCGCCAACCCGGCCAGGGCCTCGCTGCCAAGCATCAGCAGCAATCCGATGACCCATAGCCAATGGGTGCCCAAGCGTCGCAGCAGCAACATGCAGCAGAACCCGCCCCCGATGGCATACAACACCTGAAACACCCCCCGGCCGCCGAAACCGAAGCTCATCCACAACGGATCCAGTGCCAGGATGAAGATCCCGCGCAACAACAAATCCGTATCGATCCGCCTTTCCGCAATACCGGTGGCCTGCTTTCTAAGGATGCTGAGCGCCATGACCAGGCCGGCCAGGAATATGAAAGTCGGCGCACAGAGGTGGGTTACAAAGCGCGCCATGAACTGGGCGGCTGGAATGGCGCTGCCGGGTATGTACCAGCCTACGGAATCGGTAACGTACCGTCCGGCGTTATAGGCATAGGAGGCGTGATCCCAGGTCATGAGAATAATGACCAGGCCGCGCAAAGCATCCACGGCCGCTATGCGCCCAGTCTCGGGGGACAAGGCCATTTTGTTGTCAGGTTCAGATGACATCAGTGGTTGGTTTTCGCATGCAGAGATAATCCTGCCTCAATGACCCGGGCTTTGAGACGTTTGGTGCAATATGGTTTCAGGCTGAATAGCATTATATGGATCTTCAAGACCCAATTTCAAATTCAAATGTCTTCAATCGCAGCGTCGTTATCTTTCAGATCACTCGCCAGGAGGGTATAAAGTTGGAGTAGTTCGTCTCCCGGTGACAGCCGGTCGTGTTGACCCAGGAGGGCAGCGATCTGTTCACTGCCGATTCCCCGCTGGCTACAGAGCAGACGCGCCTGCTGCCAGGCAGGCAGCCAAACCAAATTATCCGCGATTTTCTCCGGACTCCCAAATATATCTACAAAACGCGGCAGGCTCAGAATGAAGTATACCCTGTTAGGAAAAGGCGAAGGCGCGGCAATCAACTCTTGTGAATCCCATACAAAGCAGCCCACATGGGGCTGAAATTTCAGGCCTACTTGTTTGAGTTTTTCGGCTGCCTCAAGATGGCGCTCATCAAACGGGGTCGGGGCCAGGTCTATGTCAGGATTGAATTGCACGGTTTTCATGTATTGTACCTTTGATTTTAAACGGTTTTTCCGCCGAAATTACTAAAATGTGGGCTGAAAAAAATAGGAAACTAAGCATTAGAGACCGCTTTCCTTAACCTAGGCTGCCAGCGCGTCGAGCAGTGCTTCGGGTTGGGGGTGGTCGGCCGGGGAGTCAGCATAGTGGCTGAAGCGGATGCGGCTATCGGCATCTATGATGAAAACACCGGGCAGCTGGCGAACGTCGCCCTGGGGCTTGCCTATCGTATGCCCCTTGGCCATGGCCGTCATACCTTTAACAACCATTTTCGCGGATAGCAGTGAGCCAACCGATGCCTGCTTGAGGCGAAACGCCTCGAAGAGACGTTTTTCCGGATCGGCTATCATGGTGAAAGGGACCTCGAAGCGTTCTTTGAACGCCGCCGTCTCCGCCACGTTGCCCAGTCCAACGAGCACTACCTGGGCGCCCAATTGATCGAAATCCTCTTTTTTGCGGCGCAACTGCGCCACCTGCTCGCGGCAAAATGGTCAGCCATAGTGTCTCAGAAAAACCAGCACCAGCGGTGCCTTTTTCCAGAACCGGCTAAGCCGGGATTTCGTGCGATCCCACAACTGAACCTCTTGATTACCGATCGCTTTCATGTTCAGGTCCATAAACGCTTCCTTTTAAGTTAGGTGTTAGTTGGCGGCGGCAGCCTGAAATCGCATGAACTCAGCCAGGTTATCCTTCGTCAAGAGACCAACAAGCTTGCCGTAACGGGTGACGGGCAAGGTATGGCAATTGCAATCGACAAACTTACCTAATACCGAATCCAGCGGATCTGCAGCATCGACGGTTATCAATCTACCGCGCGTTGCGGAAGCCACACTGCTCTCCAGTGCGTCCCGCTCAGAGAGTGCCTTGATAAGGTCGGTCTGCCGGAGAATACCCTCCGGAATTCCGTCGTTGACGACGGGGAAGTCTTTCTGGTAACCAGCCAGCGTCAACTCCACGGCACGCTGCAAACTGTCACTGGTAGAAAGTGCCTTGTAATCTCTGACCATGGCCTGCTGAACCGGAATACCCCCGATGGTGGATTTCATCTGTTCCATTCCCGCTTCCTGGCCGGCCCCGATCCAGACAAAGATTGCAATTAAGATGAGGAACGGGTTGTAGAAAAATCCGACCAGCCCGAAGAACACTGCAATCCCCTGACCGATTGAAGCAGCTATTCCGGTTGCCCGGCCGTATTCCATCCGAATCGCCAGAATGGCCCGCAATACACGCCCACCATCCATGGGAAAGGCAGGGATCATGTTGAAGACGATCATGAAAATGTTAACGGCCATAAGACGCTCCAGAAAAGGCCCGGCGGTGACGGTCAAATTCTGTAATGGCTCCCAGGAGGCGGTCAACTTCAGCCACACGTACAATGCTATAACGATGATGACATTCACAGCAGGTCCGGCCAGGGCTACCCACAACTCCTGGATGGGTTGCGTGGGCATCTTTTCCAATCGCGCCACGCCACCGATGGGCAGCAATATGATGTCACGTGTCGGGATACCGTAGCGTCGCGCCATCAGGGCATGGCCATATTCATGTAAAACCACGCACATGAATATAGCCAAGATTAGCATCACCCCGCCCAAGACAGCGGACGCGCGCTGTCCGTCTTGCCAGTGCATCAGAGCGACCCATCCGACCAGCAGAAAGAAGGTAAAGTGCACAAAAACATCGATTCCGGCAAACCTTCCAAGTTTTAGTGACCATTTCATGGTAAACCTCCCTTCGTTCGACAACATCAATCAAGCTGTAAGATCTACAAGCAATGTTTTCATCCATATATTAAGACGGAAAATATCAGAAACAATATGAGAGGCTTGACTGGTTGCCGGTAGGTCAATCCTACCCATGTCCTTCTGCTGTTTTCAGCATGGGGTGGGTTGCAGGTCCAAGGGTTGGAGGGGCATATCTCAGGCCGCCTGGTTTACTCTTAAAAATGGTCGCATAAGGTCTTGAATATTCTCAATTTGCGGTACAATTTTGATTTGTCAATGACTGGCGCAGATCGACCCTGGGACCCTGCGGCTGATAGATACCGGCGCCCAAAATTGATCAAAAACGGCATTGCCACAACTGTAAAACTTCTGTATTAAATGTAATAGTTTTGTAAAAATCTGCCATTTAAATAATTGCGGCATGCCATTTGCTCACGTATAAGGACCAAGACTCCATGACCCTAAGTTCGAATGTCCTCGGTATCGATATAGGCTCCGTCTCCGTCTCCCTGGTGGAAGTCACACCGGAAAGAGAGACGGTCAACACGGGTTATGCCTTTCATCATGGAAACATCACCCGGACGGTCAGGACGCTGCTTGAAGGTTTCGATTTGCCCGGTATCTGCGGTATCGCCGCCACCACATCCACCCCGCCTGTCCTAAAAGTGAATCGCCGCTACGACAATCGGATCGCTATCATGAAAGCGGCCCATGCGCATCACGATACCCTCGGCGGCATCCTTTTCGTGGGGGGTGAGAAATTTGGCCTGATTCGTTTCGATGCGGCCGGCAATTACTTGGCGTTCAAATCCAACACCTCTTGTGCGGCGGGCACCGGCAGTTTTCTCGACCAGCAGGCGGGCAGACTCGGGCTTTCCGGTATCGACGAATTGAGCCGGACTGCCTTTGAAAATTCAGGCCCCATCCCTGAAATCGCATCCCGGTGTGCGGTTTTTGCAAAAACAGACCTGATTCATGCCCAGCAAGAGGGCTATACCCTGGCCCAGATCTGTGACGGCCTCTGCCTGGGGCTGGCCAAAAATATCGTGGATACCCTCTTCGACGGAGATGCGGTGAACGGGCCTATTCTCTTTGTCGGAGGGGTCTCCCGAAACAGGGCCGTGGTGCGGCATATCCAGACCCTTGTCGATCAGGACATCGTTACCGCAGCCTGCCATTACGAAGCTTCCGGCGCCGCCTTGAATCTCCTGGAAGAACTGTTGATCAAGGACCGGATGCATATCCGGTCGGCCGATGAAATCATCCTGCCCAAACGCATTGCCAAAAAATCATTTTATCCGCCCCTGGTTTTGAAACATTCCCGTTACCCGGTTTTTGAAACCGTCTCAAGTCGCTTGCGCGATGATGTCGAGATCGACCTTTATGAATCCTTGCAAGGCTCCGCTATCAAGGTCTTTCTGGGAATCGATGTCGGCTCTACCAGCACCAAGGCCGTACTTTTGGGCTCATCCGGGAAAGTGCTGTCCGGATTCTATACCAGGACGGCCGGGCGCCCGGTCGCCGCGCTTCAGAAAATCCTGGCCGCCATACACGCTACTCTGGTCGAACACGACACCTCACTTTCAATCATAGGGGCCGCCACCACCGGCTCGGGACGCAAATTCGTTGGAAAAATAATCGGTGCGGATCTGGTTCTCGATGAAATCACGGCCCACGCCCGGGCGGCCGTGCAACTCGACCCGCAAGTGGACACGATCATCGAAATCGGGGGACAGGATTCAAAATTCACGACCTTGCGAGACGGGCGGGTCACCTTTTCCACCATGAATACGGTTTGCGCCGCGGGAACCGGAAGTTTCATCGAGGAGCAGGCCCGCAAACTCGGCTGTCCACTGGCCGACTATTCCAACCGGGCCGAAAACCACCGCGCGCCGGTATCGAGCGACCGGTGCACGGTCTTCATGGAACGCGATATCAATCATTTGCTCAGCGAAGGGCATGATATCGACGATGCCCTGGCCTCGGTGCTCCATTCCATCGTGGAAAATTACCTGACCAAGGTGGCCACCGAGCATCTCATCGGCGAAACGGTCTTCTTCCAGGGGGCCACCGCCAAAAACAGGGCCCTGGTAGCCGCGTTCGAACAGAGGCTCCAGAAGCCCATCCAGGTTTCTGAATTCTGTCATCTCACCGGGGCCCTGGGGGCGGCATTGTCCCTGGCTGATGCGCCTGCCTTCAAGACGACTTTCAAAGGGATCGGTCTTTACAAACGCAACATCCCCATCAGGTCGGAAGTCTGCCGGCTGTGCACCAACCATTGCAAGATTACGGTGGCCGCTGTGGATCAGGAAAAAGTGGCCTACGGGTTTCTTTGTGGCCGGGATTATGATTCCGATGGTTATGTCAACAACAACCGCTCCGGGATCGATCTGCTCAAAGCGCGCCGACGGGTATTCAAAACACCCGCCCCCGCAAAGGTGCCCGGACCCGTCACCATCGGCCTTCCGGCAGCGCTCCACATGCAGGAGGAGTTGCCGTTCTGGAAACATTTTTTTCACACGCTTTCCATTCCCACCATCACGAGTGAGCGCCTAAAGGGATCCGTAAAACGCGGCAAACACCTTGCCGGGGCTGAGTTTTGCGCGCCCATGGCCGCCCTGCACGGCCACGTGGCCCACCTGCTGGAAAAGGCGGACTTCGTCTTTTTGCCTTTTTACCTGGAACAGAAGTCAGAGGGGGACGGCCGGCGCCAGTACTGCTACTATACGCAGTTTTCACCCACGGTCGTTTCCGCGGTGATCCCGGAAAAGGACCGCCGACGCCTGCTCATGCCCCTGGCCCGGTATTTGTACAGCAGTTTTCACATCAAAATGGAATTGTGGAGACTCTTGAAAACCATCCTGCCCGGAAAGGCCGGATTTTTCGACATCTCTTCCGCCTATGATGCGGCCACGGCCTACATGGCCGGTTGCCGGGAGACGCTGCAAACGATCTACCGCAAAACGATGGGCCGGGATGAACTCCATGTCATTCTCCTGGGACGGCCCTACACCGTCCTCAGTGCCGATATGAACAAACGGATTCCGGAGATTTTCGGAACCCTGGGGATCAAGGCCTTTTACCAGGACCAGGTTCCCGAACCAGCCGCCACAGACCGCTCCCTGGCCCCTTTGCTGGCGGAAATTCACTGGCACTATGCCGCTAAAATACTGGCCACCGCCCATACGGCGGCCCGGACACCCGGGGCCTATCCGGTCTTCATCACCTCCTTCAAGTGCACGCCCGATGCCTTTGTGGCGGAATACTTCAAAAAGATCATGGAATCCCACCAAAAGCCCTACCTGATTCTGCAGCTTGACGAGCATGATTCCAGCGTGGGCTACGAAACCCGGATCGAGGCGGCGATCAGGGCGTTTCAAAACCATTACGACGGGGTGCGCACGCCTGCCGCCCCGCGTCTTGCGCCGGCCCTGATCCCCAAACGGGAACGCCAGCTGCAAGGCCGCACCCTGCTGATGCCCAACTGGGATGAACCGACGCTCCGGTTGACCACGGCCGCATTGCGGCGGGAAGGCATCGATGTCCGGCTCCTGGAAGAGAGTGCCGAAATAACCGCCAAAGGCCTGCGACGCAACACGGGACAATGCATCCCGCTGAGTATCATCGCCCAGGAGTGCATCGACTATATCCAGAAACACGACCTCGATCCGGCCAAGACCGTCCTGTGGAATGCGGAGTCTTCCATCGCCTGTAACCTGGCCTTGTTTCCTCACCATATCCGGAGCATTTTAAACGACTACGGCCAGGGTATGGAAAAGGTCGGCGTCTACAGCGGGAGTCTCTCCTTTCTCGACCTTTCCCTGAAGGTGCCGCTCAATGTCTACTTTTCTTACATGTTCGGTGGGCTCGTTCGCAAAATGGGCTGCCGGCTCCGCCCCTATGAAACAACCACGGGGCAGACCGATGCAATGATCGCAGAGAGTATCGGCATACTGGAGCGGGCGTACAGCGGCGAGCGATCCAAGGAAGCGGCCCTGGCGGACGTGATTGCCCGATTCGAAACCATTGAGCAGCAGCCCGGGTCCGGGCTTCGTCCGAAAGTCGCCATTTTCGGAGACCTGTACGTCCGGGACAACGATATGATGAACGAAAATCTGGTTCGCTTCATCGAGGAAAACGGCGGGGAGGCCGTGGTGACCCCGTACAGCTCCTATCTCAAGATGATTGCCAATCCCTATCTCAAAAAATGGTTTCGAGAGGGCCAATATTTAAACGTTCTTTCCTCCAAGGCCATTTTGGCAACCGTCCAAAGGATGGAAAAAACCTATGCCAAAACGTTTTCGCGGATTCTTGCGGACCCCGAACCGGACTATTCCCGATCCCCGGAAAAAATCCTGCGTCAATACGACATCCGCAGTGAAAACACGGGGGAGTCCATCGAGAGTGTCCTCAAAATCGCCTATCTTCTCGAGCAATACCCGGATATTTCCCTGTTTGTCCAGACCATCCCGGCCTTCTGCTGTCCGTCCCTGGTGACCGAGGCCATGGCGGGCCGAATCGAGCGGAAAACAGGGGTTCCCATCGTATCGATCACCTACGATGGTACCGGTGGGAACAAAAATGATGCCATCGTGCCCTATTTGAAATACCCCCGGGCAAAAGCGGGAAAACAGGTGCGACAGGCCTCCAGTGCTTGATCTGGGGCGGCGAGGGAAACCCTTCAAAAAAGTAGAGAATCCTGGCCCGTAGGACCAGACTTTGGGCGCCCCTAAAAGGGGCATCTCTGTCAAACACAAAAGCAAAACCCAGCATCGCGCAGAGACGCAGAGACGCCCTCCTTAATCTGAGAATCAACGCACAGTCCAGCGCAGTCGGGAAAGCAAAACCAGAATTTCGTCGCACTATCGTGCGAAAACCATTTTAAACCTGAGGCAATAACGATTTATGGGTTATATCCGGCGAAGCCGGAACAATTGATGGGTTTCTCTGCGTCTCTGCGTCTCTGCGCGAGAATATTACCTTTTTTTAAAGCATAGCCAACTATCTCTGCCCCCCACAATACGGGACAGGCTCCCGAATAGCGGGACAAGTTTGGCCCTGAGGACCATGTTTTTTAGGAATGCATAAAAGAAAGGATTGCCGTTATCTCCAACTCATAAAAGACCATGATTCATCTGATCTACCCGGCTTCGGACTTCCGACCTCTTGCTTTTCCCGTCCCCTGGCCTCCGTCCTCTGGGGCCATCATAAAATCTTCAGCCATGCTTCGCAGACAGCGCGGCGGCCATATGGTCGCAAAATCGATAGGCGAAATCAGTTGGCTTGCCTAGCGGCCAGTCTGCAGGTTTCCGCAAGCGCGATGACAACTCGATGTGATAGGCCAGCCAGCGCGGATCGGTAATCGTCAGGGATTTGGTCGCCTTAAAATAGAGGTCTTGGAAACGACCGCTTATGGACAGGTCGGCAAAGCGTTCATCTGCTGACAGCCGGCGTTTGATGCCGGCCGCTAACGCCTCGGAATAGGTACTGAGTTCGGCTGAGCCGCATGAGACCTCAACGTCGTATGGGCTCCTGACTTTTCCGTGTCCATGGATTTCAATTAATATGCCGGGGTTCCAGGCAGCTATCTGCTGGGTGTAATCGCTGTCCAGGTGTTTATTGGGATCGACAGTAGCATCACAGGCAATGACACTGCAGCAGTCGAGTCGTTCGGCAAGGTAACGGCCAATAAATCCAGCATTTTCATCCGAGTCTGGGTGCTCGGGGCAGGGCAGAAAGGGCCGGCCGGCCGGGGCATGATGGGGCACTCCCACGACGATGTCGGAACGCGTGCGCTCCTCTCTAATTAAGAGTGATGGTTCTGTTGATTCGAGCATCATTTGAGAACTTCACTATGTATTCTTCAGCCCGCGGTCAAATTGGATTTCCTGGCTCCAAACACTTGACTCCTGTCTCCAGGTTTTTTTTCTGTCCCCTTGTCTGACTGCGGACTTCAGACTTCAGTCTTCAACCTTTGGCCCTTACTCACGTATCTGCATTCAGAAACGCCGCTATTTTTTGGTAAACCAGCACACACTTATCCGAGACCAGGTCTTCCAGATTGAGAAAGGCATGGATCATGTCGTCAAAATGGAAATGCTCCGTTTTGATACCGGCCTTGTTAAGTCTCTGCACGTAGGCCAGACCCTCATCCCGCAATGGGCAGAATTCGGCGGTTATCACCAGGGTCTCCGGAATTGAACGGATGCCCGGCATGTGGAGCGGTGAAACCGCCTTGCGATCTTCATTGTTCTGGAAATAGTTGTCAAAATACCAGGTCACCTTGTCTTTGTGCAGCAGATAGCCGGTGCCGTTCAGGTCCATGGATTCCGATTGCTGGGTGTAGTCGAGACTCGGGTAGATAAGAACCTGTCGCCGGATATCAACGCTCTCGTCGGCCTGGCTCCTGTGAGATATGGTGGCACAGATGGCTCCGCCGCCGCTGTCGCCGGCAATTGAGAGCTGGTGCGTATGGTTGACTTTTCTTTCCTCGAGGGGGACCCACACGTTTTTTACAACGGTCATTGCATCGGTGATACCCGCCGGGTAGGGACATTCAGGAGCCAGGCGGTAATCTACGGATATAACAATATGGTTGGCTGTCTTGGCCAGGCGCCGGCAAATGGGATCATAAACCGTGATGCTGCCCGCCATACCCCCGCCCCCGTGGAAATAGATAAGCAACGGCAGGGGTCGTTCAGGTTGGGGATGATAAATGCGAATGGGAACGTTGAACTGTTCGGATTCAACCAGATCGTCCTGCACCCATTTCACGGTTACGCTCTTCTTGATCCATGTCCGGGTTAAGTTCGCCAGTCCTTCCCGGGTGTTGGTCGGCGTTTGCTTAAAACCTTCCGCTATCAGTTTTGCGAGAAGCTGGTTATAGGACTGGAGCCACTTCTCAAGGTGGGGGGCAAGTTTGCGCATTTGAATATCCCATTATGGCATTTTCTCAGGAAACACGCCACCCAAGAAAACCACCAGTATTTGCGGCAGGCCTCGCTGAATTACTCTTTTGTCCTCTTGGGCTCCCCGACTCCAGACATCAGACTTCTGGCTACCGCCTTTTTGATTGGACGCCCGTGTTTTGTATTAGCCGGATTCTGCCAGAATCATTCCATATTTGCCACATCCGGAAACTACGCGCTGGATCATCTCGGGGGAAGTCGATTTGTTAAACGCATCCTCTTCGTCGACAGGAATCCCAAATTCAATAAAAAATCCTTCGAAACCCCGTGGGGACCATGTAGTGATGAATCGAGATTCTTCAGGTGTGTTGTTTCTAAAGGTATGGATATCATTTTTAGGAATGATGAGACTCTCGCCCGCCTCCATTGTATGCCATTTCCCATCCTTCCATACGTCCAACTGCCCGTTGATGAGATGAAATAATTCTGGTGCATCATTATGATAATGAGGGGGGGGACCGGGCACATTGGGTGTGACCGATACCTCGAGCAGTGAATAATCTCCAATTGTTTCAATATAGGTGACTTTGTGTCCAAGAACCCATAGATATTTGTTATTATTCATGATATTATCCAGTATGTCCATTTGAAGAGCAGTACATTACATTTTATGAGTCACTGTTGACTTTATGAGACAAAAGTAATATCATGAACCTGTCATGTCAAGAATGAGCTTAGAAAAAGGGCGCACAAATCAGAAGCTGAGAACGCGAAAGGCACTGCTTGAAGCGGCAGGCTCTCTGATAGCAAAGGGGATAAACCCAACGCTCGCAGAGGTGGCTGAAGAGGCCTTGGTCTCCAAAGCCACCGCCTATCGGTATTTCCCGAACCTGGATGCGTTGTTGTTGGAAGTTTCTCTGGATCAGAAGGTAGAAACCCCAAATCAGATTCTACAAGAGGCCGATGATCTGGATGCGGCCGAGCGCGTAGCGATGGTACATGATTTTTTGCATCAGCTGGTCGCTCAAAATGAACAGCAGTTCAGGCTGTTCTTGCGCGCATCGATGGAACAATGGCTACAGACAGAAGGTGCTCCCGATGCCCCTATCCGAGGCGCCCGCAGGATTCCAATGCTTTCAATCGCCCTGGCACCCTACCGAGAAAAAATTGACCCCAAAACCTACGAAAAACTGTTATATGCCTTAAGCGCCCTTGTCAGTCTTGAACCTTTCATAGCCCTTTCGGATGTCTGCCAAATTGACCCGAAGGAAGGTAGTAATATAACAAGATGGGCAGTGAAAACTCTTGTGAACGCGGCCATCAAACAAAAATAAAGCATCAAGCCGGGTATGGCATGAGGCATCTTATAGCCTTGATAAAATCTAATTGAATTCTTCAAGTGGTAATTCCAAAGGCGCCTATTTTGTCACCACAAGTGGCCGATTAAGACCGAAAAGGCTCTGAAGTTTAGTTCTATTTGGCGAATATCCATCAGTTGGCGCGGCCCGAACCTGAAGTGGATGTTTACTGCCGCCCTTCCTTGGCCGACGAATCGAAATGAGCGATCCTAAAGAAAACAACTCGGCACTATCCGATCTCGCCTGTCTTGCCAACAAAGCCTTTGAGACCCTGGCGGCGCAATTTCCGGTCTGTATGGGCAGCGACGAATTTCACTTTTTTCCCCAGTCCCGGGCCAGGGCTTTTACCTGGTCCCGTTGGGATGACTTCTCCCCCGCGGGAATCGACGACACCATCGGCCGCTTGCAAGGTTGGGACCGCCGACTCGACGGCTATCTGGAGTCCCCTTCTTCATCAGCTGGGGCCATCGATGCCGACATGCTGCAACGGGTCCTGCGGACCCTCGGGGATCAACTTGCCCATGCCCGCGTGCACCAGACCCAGCCGACTTTTTATCTCACCATCGTCGGTATCGGTTTGGCCGAGGCCATTACCGCCGGGCCGGAGCCCTTGACCAAGCGCCTGGCCGCGCTGCCCACCTTTCTCGACCAGGCCCGGCATAATCTAAAAGGCGTCCCCCGGCTGTTCAGAGATCTGGGAACCGATATGCTTGACAAACAGCAAGCGTGGATCGCGTCCCTGCCCGTGGAAGCTGACAACCGCGCCGCCCTCGAGAAGGCCTACCGGCAGCTGAAGACCCACCTGGAGCAGATGGCGGTCACAGAGTCGTTTCTGCCACCTGTGACGCTCTATGAGCGCATAGCCTATCATCACATGGGATGTGAGCTCCCTCTGGATGAAATTGCCGGTGAGATAGAAAAGGAGCTTGCCGAAACCCGCTCTCTGGCAGAGCAATCGGCTGCGGCACTTGCACCGGGCGAACAATGGCCCGCAGTGGTCGAGGCACTGCCCCGCCCAGCCACGGCCGAAAGTGATGTCTATGCGAACACAATTGCAGAACTAGCCCGGCATTGCACTGCCCAGGGCTTGGTGTCGGCAGAGCTGGTGGCACAATGTCCGGTCACAGTTGAACCGATCCCGGATTATATGCGGCCGGTACGCAGCAATGCCGCTTTCAGCATGCCGCCGCAGCACCCGCCTCAAGGAGGCACTTTCTATATTCTGGACACCGACGCCGGCGTAATGGTTCCCGCCGATTACCGGCTGCTGACCGCCCATGAAACCTTTCCCGGACATCATCTTCTGGATACCTGTCGTTGGGACCATGCGCGCCCAGTCAGACGCCATATCGAGTTTCCCCTGTTCTACGAGGGCTGGGCCAGTTTTGCGGAGGAGCTGTTGTTCGACACCGGATTCTTTTCCGGTCCGGCCGACCACCTGCTGATGGCCAAGCGGCGCTTCTGGCGAGCCATGCGGGGCCGGGTTGATCTCGACATCCACACGCGCCGGCGTACCCTCGACGAGGCCGCGACGCTCCTTTGCGCGGCGGGCCTGGGTCGCCATCAGGCCATGGCCATGGTCCGGCGATATTGCTTGAAGCCCGGCTACCAACTGGCCTACACTATCGGCAGGTGTCGCTTTCGCCGCTTATATGATACCTATCGTGAACAGGCCGCCGATCCGGGCGCATTCGCCCGCTGCGTCTTGGCGGAGGGGGAGATCGGTTTCCAGCACCTGAGTCATATATTACAGCGTCGGTTACTGCAGCAAGGAGGAGAGACGTGACCCATTTTATCGGCTGTCATTCGGAATGGAATCTCGGGAGTCCCGGCGGTTGGGACTATCAGCGCGTGACCCAGGAAATCGCCAAGGTGGTGTGGCAGAGGATCAATGCACTCCAGCCCACCGGCATAGATCTGGATTTTGACCACCCCATGTTCTATCCGGTGGTGGGGTTTACCGAAATGCTATTGGCCGTCCACCGCCAAAGAGCGGGCAACAATCCCGGTCTGCTCGCCGTGGTGGCTGAAGAAGAGACCCTGGCCGATGTAACCGAAAACATAAATCTGGCCCAGCGGTTGGACAACGTCGACGGCATTACCGGCATCCTGGCAGCCCCCCATGAATTCGAGCTGCACAAAGGTCGGGTCTGCCACCAGGGACGGCCGGTCTCCCTGATGTTCATGGATTTTAACAACGACGTCTTCCTAAAGCTGCACCGCAAGCACGACCTTACCCCGCTCTACCAGGCCATCCGGGAAAACCGGGTGCTCAATCCCCGGGGGACCGAACCGATCAATGTAAAAAGCATGTTCGAAGTGATTACCGGGACGGATGCATCCCGCTTTGATCCGGAAACCGTCCACCGGACACCCTGGACCCGTCGCTTTTTTGACCGCCGCACCACCGGTCCGGCGGGTGAGGATATTGCCGACCTGATTGCCTGGACCCGGCAGAACTGGGCCGACCTGGTGCTCAAGCCCGTCCGCGGCTACTCCGGCATCGGCGTAAAGATCAGCCAGGCAGGTCACGGCGCGGAAGATGCCATTGAACATGCCCTGACCACGGGCGGATATATCGTCCAGGAGAAGGTCGCGTTGGGAGTGTGGGGTGAAGTCATGCCGGAGCTCGACCAGGACCAAGAGCAGATTGTCCTGCGCAATCGTCAGACAGACTTCCGCTGCCTGATCGGTCCCGACCAAGTCTTCGGCTTTCTGTGCCGCTTCGGGGACGTGCCCACCAACGTCGGCAGCGGCGGGGGCGTCCAGCCGCTGGCACTTTTGAAATCCCCCTTGACGGTGAAAGAGGCGGTAGCGCGCATCAACGACACCATCGCACAGCTCGATTATGCGGATCTTGCGTCCGTGCAGGACGAGCAGAACGCGCTGGCGCTGAAAGAGAAATTCACTTACCTTTTGGGGCCGATCAAGATCGCCCTGCGCCCACGCATCGTCACGGCCCCGCAATTGGCCGATCTGGAGATGTATTGCCGGGCCATGTGGGCAGACAGCATCACGCTGGAAAAGATGTGGCTCGCCGGGGAACTGGACGACTACATCGATATTGAAGCGGAAGAATTGGACATTGCCCGTATGCAGCCGTGGCATGGGGGGCCGGCCATTTTCGCAGCCGACGGCCTGTTCGGCTTCGGCGCCGAATTGGAGGAGACATGACCATCCATGTGGACCCGGACTGGTGGAAATCCCTTTTCGATGAGGTCTATCTGATAACCGATGCCCGCAGCATCAATGACGAGGCGGTCACCCGGGAGGAGATCAATATTTTTTCATCCTTGATCCCCCTGGAGACCGGCGACCGGATCCTCGATCTTTGCGGCGGGCACGGGCGGCACGCTTTAGAGCTGAGCCGGCGCGGTTTCTGTGACTGTACGGTGCTGGATTATTCACAGCCACTGCTCGACATCGGCGCCCGGGATGCCGCTGATAAGGGCTGCGGCGTCCAGTTCGTGCAGGGGGATGCGCGCCGCACCCGGCTGCCCGCGGCCACCTTTGATCATGTGCTCATCCTGGGCAACTCGCTGGGCTACCTTTCCGAACCGGACGCAGATCTGGCCATCTTGCAGGAAAGCAAACGCCTGCTCAAACCGGGGGGCTGGCTTTTATTGGACGTCAGTGACGGGGAAGCCGCGCAGACAAAAATTACCCCCCTTGCATGGCATGAGATTGATGAGGATATCGTGGTTTGCCGCCAGCGGGAGGTAAACGAAGGCCGCATTCATGCTCGGGAGATGGTGCTGAGCAAAAAAGAGGGGCTGATTCGCGATAAAACCTACGGCATCCAGTTATACGGGCAGCAAACGCTGGGCGCGCTGGTCATTAGGGCCGGCTTTGAAAAGGTAACCGTTTATACCGATGCATCCGCTTTGCCCCCGGACGTGGACATGGGGTGCATGAACCACCGCCTGGTAGCCGTGGCCTGCAAACCGTAACTGAACTCGATACCGGTCTTCGGCCTTCCTACTTTCTGGTTTCTCTGACTCCAGACTCCTGACTCCTTGGTTTTTTCCTATACCCTAAACCTACTACCTTATACCTCAGAATTATGGTTATCCGTTTGGTTTAGCCTCGGGAAAACATTCCACCACAGCAGCCAACAATTCGCCTTTATCAATTGGTTTTACAAAAGTTCGCAGGACGCCAATGTTTTGCACCTGGGGAAGATACTCGCCAGGCTCTTTTTCGCCAACTCCTGAAATGAAGAAGAAGTTTAAATCAGAATACTCCCGCTGAAGCTCCAGCAACATTTGGATGCCATCTTTTTCGGGCATGATTATATCCGTAATTACCAGATCCGGTCGCTGGTCATGATATAGATCTATGCCCTCATTGCCATTTGATGCCTCGATGACCTCACAGTTTAACTCTTGAAGCCAACGTTTGAGTTTCAGGCGTGTTATACGGTCATCTTCAACCAATAAAATTTTCATGGAAGCAATCTCCCCTTCTACGCGACAATTGGAAATTCTGGGTAAATGTGAGAAAGATTCATACCATCATTGATTGACAATGTAAACGCGATGAGAACAAGCAAGTATTGAATCCGCCGAACAAAAATAAATAAAGCACTGTTTCGGGATACAACCCCACAGCAGAAGGAAAAAAGCCTGAATTTGTGACGGATCCAGAAATAGTCCTGTTTTTAATAATATGTCCGAAATATCAGAGGCTTTACTCGGTCCGACACCTGTTTAGGGAGGGGATGTTTACTCTATTAGAGTAAACATACGGAAACTAATAAAATTTGAAATCAAAAGTAGTTGTAAATAAAAAGCTACATACATAATGCAAAATGTGAGTATATGAACACCCGTACTATTGTGATTAGGAAGCAAATAATGGCTGAGAGTAAAGAAGAGAATGACATTAAAGGTCGCCAAAACTAAAATGCTGGAAAAAACAAACATATTTAACTTTAGTCCTGAAGAACAATGATTACATCGTTTATTTCTGTTTAATATGAACGCAGCATTACCCAGACTCCAAAAAGATGTAACATTTTCCTTACAAGAAGGACATTCGCACAATTTCATTTATTTAAATTCCTATGTAATAGTTCAGTGGTATTAAAGCGGGCCAATTGCATTGTCTAAAACAGGCACGCTGAAGTTTACAAAAGGTAATGAGACTGACGCACCAATACTGAGCCCAATTTTTCTTTTTATGGGGTTATATGTAACCCCTAAATGTTTAAAAATACCGACTTCAATCGTGTAATCCCCACCCCAACTTGTTGTTGATGTGTCCCAAGAGAAATTTATACCGCCACCTATCAGTGCAGTAGAAAAATTAATATCCGAGCATTCACTTGGGAGAAAACCCTTATCACTCGAATACCAATCTGCCACAAACTCTTCGGTTAGTAAAACCCCTGCTGTTGTGATATGATCGGGAGCCAGCTTTTTCAGAACATTATGATTAGAATTATACCTCTGGTGCGTACTGACCCAAGCCATACCATAGTCTATTTCATAATCCGAATATCCATGAGAATTATAGTAGGAAGATGTTAGTAGACCATTACTGTCAGTTAGGTTTATAGAATTGTTTCGCGAATACCCGAATGGATTTGGATCCATCCCAGCTAACCCGATCGGATCAGCCCGGAGGTATCGTCCGACTGAAGGGTCATAGTAACGGTAATAATTATAGTGCAACCCCGACTCGGCATCGAAGTACTGACCCGGGAACCTGAAATTGTTTTCGATGGCATTCACCGTTATGGCTGTCTCTCCAAACGGCGTACCGGAGCCCTGCCATACAATTTTCTGGTTTTCATCAATAATCATCTTGGGTGCCCCCAAATGATCATTGACGAACCAATATAGCCTATCTTTGCTAACCGCAGCAACCGTTGATTGCGTCAGGATTCCCGAGAGACCCGCCAGTGATGCCAGCATGACCGGTTCTTTTTCTGGTGGTATTCCATCAAACCTGGCCGGATGCGGGTCAAGGGTTTTATCCTTGGCCAATTGTTCCAGGACCAGTTCGACCTCCGTTTCTTCGTCCGGCAGGGTGTGCACCACATACGACCATGTGCGGTCCCCAAAATGGTCGACACAAAACTTGTAAGATCCGGGCGGTACGATGAATGTGGCACTTCCCGCTTTAATCGTTCGTACCTGCATATCCAGACTCTCTCCGGACGGTGTATGAATTGAAACTTCGGCATCCTGTACGAGAATGCCATTCTTCGTTACTTTCAGCGTGATTCGTCCCGTCTCCGCCCTCGCCGTCGCGGTGGCCATAAACACCACCGCAAACACCAGAACCGGTACCCAGGGCAGCCTCTTTCCGGCAACCCGAGATGCAACGTTACTGATAGGTCTGCCCATTTCGTCAACTCCTGCAAGGTTAGGTCAAAAAGCAGTATTGGATATGCTCCTTGTCTCGGATCAGCAATTTCCATACCATGCCTAACTTGTTGAAATCCTTGGATGGACAATATCGAGATGCACAGAAAATTGTGTGCGGGTGCACAGTTTCCCGTGCATAGCGGTGAAAATCCGGAATGTCAAATCCGGGGGGAGACGGCCGGTAAGATCGCATCAATCCAACAGTTGCCGATGATCGCTCGACGGTCTCGGGCCTCGAGTTTGATACTCAATTGAAATGGTACGGGGTCAAGTAGCTGTTCGTCAGAAACTCAGGTTTAACGTCCTAAATTTCCGGTTACCTGCAGGCCGGCAGACGTGTCCAGCGTTGTTTGCAAAGCGCAGACGGGGGTCGTGGTTTTTCTTTGGCCTTCTACCTTCAACCCTATACCTTCCACCTACAAATTCTTCAATCCTCAAACCGTTGTGCTATCTGTTGCAAGCACCCCTGAAACCGGACTCTGAAGTCCTCGAATCCTGAAAGCTTATCTCCCGTTGCCTCGTCCATGTAAAGCTTGCGGTTGACTTCTATCATGATCGATTTGACGGCCGGTGTAATCCGGTAGTGCTTCACCGGCACGATGCTTCCGCCAAAAGGGCGATTGAAGGCAAGGCTGAAGCCCGCCTGCTCGAAGATCCGGCCGACTTCGCTTGCCAGATACTCCGTCGTGTGGAACGCATCGGTACCGATACAGATATCCGGCCGGCCAGGTTTCTGATCTGTCTCGTATGGCAACGGGTTTTCAGGGAAACTGTGGCCATCGATAATGAGACAGTAGCCTTCCCGGGCAAGGGCTCTGTCGACTGCAGCGACAAGGTTTTTGTGGTGCGGCTGATAGTATGTATTGATAAGGCGCGCGCGTTCTTCGATGTCGGGCTTTGCGCGCAGTGTCTTTCCGTTCGCGGTTTTCGCGTAAATGACGCCCATCCCCTGCGCGGCCATTGGTTCGTCGGCATCATCGAGAAAACGCTCCGGATCAACCACGAGGCGGCTGACCGGGTACAAGACTCTTTTTGCACCGCCCCTGGGCAAATTGAACAATTCATCGGTGTAATGATCGGTCATCTGCAGGATCTGTTTGTCCAGCTCTGCATCCGGGATCACCAATTTTTGGCGGTCTTTTGCCAAAATGATCCTGGATGCATGGGGTATGTGGAATACAATTGAGCGATACAAATTTTCGACCTCAATTTTCAGCTGTCGCTATCTACCAATCTCTTTTCCCGTTCAAACCTCCCGCGGCCAGATTCGGTCTCAACCGGATTTCCTTCGCGGCCGGTGTCATATTCATCGGCGCAGGCACGACAGATTCTTATCAGTAAGTTTGCAACCAGTTCATCTGGCGTGTTACACACCGGGCATCTTTCCGGGGCTGACGTCATATCCCGGGACCTCGCTTAGAGTCGCCGTCGGGTTGGGCCGTAATCACAGGCGCCTGCTTCATACGATCATGCGCAAGTCCGGTAGCATCTTCGATATGCAAATCCCCTTCAGCCACCATATGGGTCAGAACCTTGGCATAGTTGTAGTCGTGCTTGAAAAGCGTATTGACCGGCCCCGTCGCCAGCCGGCGGGCCATTCTTCGGTTGATGACGCCGGTGACGGTTCTTCGGGTGGCGGGAATGAGTAAAATCATGCAGGCCGCCCAGCCTGCCAGAAACAGATAAAACATCGTTGCGGTCCTTTCAGTCACAAGTTGTTTCCGATTGAACTATTTGGACTGAAGATAAGATCGCGAGAGGGCGTTCGCTTGACAATTCGTGCCAGTTTTTTGACTTGTCGTGACAAGCAGCGATGAGAAAATTCACCTTTGCAATCATTCGAGATAGTGGCGGAATGTACAGAACGCTGTGTGGGATGCAAGGCTATCCGGGTATGGCAGTGAAAATCCGGAATGCCGAATCAGGGAAAAACAGCCGCTCAGTTTAAATTATGCCAACTGTTGCCAAATTTGGACCTGCTGTCCTGCACCTCGATTTTGACACGCAATCAAATCGACCTTATGTTGTTTTCCATGTTGAGTCATGAGCTGTTAGCCCCTAAAGAATCTTGCCTCTTCCAGTTGCGCTTGTACCTCTTGGGTCTATCTGACAACACGTCTAACGTGAATTGATGATCTTGCTAACGGCTAACAGCCAATGGCCAACCGCTTATTTCAAAAACAGCTTGAGTACATAACCAATAGACTTGCCATGGAACCAATGGGGAGAAGGGCATTTTTCAACAGAATGATCAGGGGAATCAGCGCAGTTCCCCTGATGGGCATGCTGCCTGCGTCGATGCTGCAGGCATCGACCGGTGGTGATGCGCCCCCGCCCCGGCACTATCGCCCGCTCAACGGCACCAGCCTGCGGGATATTGCCAAGCGGAAGCTGCACCATGGCAATGGCCGGTTTACCAATCCATTGGGCATCAGCCGGGACGGTCGCTTTTTCGATCTGATGCGGTGGAAATTTTTCAGTTCCAATAAGTTCAGAGCCTATCTGGACGATCAGCCGGTGACACCCTTGAAAGTCAACTGGGAAAAGATACAAGACGGGCCGGATCTTTCGGTCACGTTTCTGAAACATGCCGGCCTATTCATCAAAGACGGTGATGCGCATCTATTGATCGACCCGGTTTTCGAGGATATTTTCTGGTTTATCGAGGATTTCAGCCCGCTGTCATTTAAACTTGAGGAGATGCCGAAACCGGATACCCTCCTGATCACGCACGGCCACTATGACCATCTCGATCTGCCTTCTCTGGGAAAACTCGACAAAGACACCCGGGTAATCAGCCCGCTGGGCTACGACGAAGAATTCAATGAGGTCGGCCTGAAAAGACAAACACAGCTCGACTGGTTCGATTCGGTCCAAGACGGCCCCCGCGAAATCACTTTTCTGCCGGCCAACCACTGGACCATGCGCAGTCCCATCGTTGGGCCGAACACATCCCTGTGGGGATCATACCTGATCCGCACCTCCGGTGGTTACACCATCTACGTGTCCGGCGATACAGCATACTTTGACGGGTTCGAACAGATCGGGGACGCGTACAATATCGATCTGGCAATCATCAACCTGGGAGCTTACGAACCCCGCTGGTTCATGGCACCGAGCCACACCAATCCCAAAGAAACCGTCGCGGCCTTCAAACAGTTGAACGCCAAGAAACTGATCGTCGTCCATTGGGGCACGTTCCGCCTCGGCGACGAACCCGTCCATTTTCCGCCGATACATATCCGTGAAGCCCTTGCGCAGGAAAACCTTCTGGACAAGTGGGTCAACCTGGGCATTGGCCAAACCTACTTTCCTTCCTGAGAATCCAACCCATGCTATGCGGAGATCTGAAGTCTGACAATTGACGTCTGATCTTTGAAATCCAAACACCGACATCTGACTTCTGCTTGCCAGCCATAGCTTATGGAGCGACGGCTGGACCTCAGGGTCTTACTGATACCCTATTCTTTCCACCCAACGATTCTTCAGTCTCCGGACTTCTTAATGTCTGGCCGTCCCAGGTTTTACTGGTTTTGTTTTATTTCATCATATGGTACCACGCACCCGGGCATTAGGTTTTTAAGGGACGTAACATGAGCAAGAAGAGAAGCGTTTGTCCTCCGGAAAGAACGAACATCATTTTACTTTCACGCGACTCGTATGGGGATAGGTAATATCGTGGTTGAGCTTATGCATCCCTGGTACCGGCGACCCACTATGTATTGCGGCTGGATTGCCATTATGGTGATTTGGGCCATGCTCGTGCCGGCCGCGGCGCGGGAGATCATTGTGGCCGAGGCCGGCACCGGAGAGCCTGTGCCTGGCGTTATAGCAGTCTTTTATTGGGATGAGCAGATCCCTGGTCCGGACGGTGGCTATGAGCGGATCATCCACGCCAAGGAAATGATCACCGGGCAAACGGGCATCCTGAAGGACAGTGGCATCTTGTCGTTGTTGCTGAAATCGCGAATTCTCTATCTCTACAAGCCCGGCTATCGTCTTAAAAGCGTCCCGGCAACTGAAGTTTCAAGTACAGGGCAGGTTGAACTGGTTAAGGTTGCCACGATTGCCAAAGACCGAAGGGCAGAGGCCGCTGCCTTTGAAGCGGTGGTAGATCCCATAGTTCGCTGTCGTGGATCCAATGCCATTTGTTATCAAAACCTGGGACTGGCACCGGCAGCCATTTACAGCGAATATGAGTTCACCGATATTGTTTGGCATCCGATGTTGGCTTTCAGCCACGGACATGTTGTGGAAAACAAAGTGTCGACAGCCAGTCCGCATTTGAAAAAAGATTCTCCAAGAGCTCCGCGCAAACCCCGAAAAGGTAGAGCCGACATTGGGCAACTGACAGAGATGAGTCAATCGCCGGAATTTAGAGTGAGACAGCGGGCCGCTTATTCCCTGGGGCATTCCGAGGACCCCGAAGCGGTGGAACTGTTAATGAATGCTCTTGAAGACGACCATTGGCAGGTCAGAAATGCAGCTGCTAAATCGTTGGGGAATTTGACCGCCGTAGATGCGGCGCCAACGCTGGCAAGAGCGCTCGGAGACGCCAACGCAACGGTTCGGAAGACGGCGGGCAAGGCATTAGCCGGGATGGGCGCCACGATATCACCGGTGGTGATGGATGTCCTTTCAGATCCGAATCCGCTGGCCCGTGAGCGGGCGGTTCAGGTACTCACCCAAATAGGGGATGGGCAGGCTGTCCAGGCATTGACCCGGGTCCTGAACGACCCTGCTGCCGAGGTCAGAAAGAGCGCAGCCATTGCGCTGGGTGAGTTGAATGATCCGCGGGCAACGAAACCGCTTCTGGCCAGGTTGGTTGTGGAGACAGTGCCGGTGGTCAAGGGTGCTGTTTTTAAAGCCCTGGAACGAATAGGAGACCCCAGTACCGTAGCACCCATGAAGGAGATTTTTATGGACGACCCCAAGGGTGCCGGCAGGCAGGCGGGCCGTGTACTGATGGCCACCGATCCTGAAGGGCTTCAAGCCCTGGCCAATTGCTTGCAGCATCCCAATGCGGATCTACGCGCTGAGTCGGCGCGCTTAATAGGACTGTCGGGCAATCGGGTCGGGACGCTGCCACTGGTGGCTACGTTGCGTGACGAGGATATGACTGTGCGTCGCAATGTCATCCAGGCCCTCGGTCGCATCGCTGATGCCAGGGCGATTGCACCGCTCCTGGATCTATGGTTGCATCCGTCAGCAGAACTCCGCTCCGGTGCTGCAGATGCGGTGGTTCGCCATGGTCATCCCACGGTAACACCCCTTCTGGGGTATCTTAGAGCCAAAAACCCATATTTTCGATGGCGGGCAGCCTGGGCCTTGGGAAACCTTTCTGAAGCGGCAGAGTCGGTGGTGGGCCATAAACGTCGATCAACAGGCAGGGAGAGAGAACGGATCCGTTCTCCAGAGGCCATTGCCGCGTTGGTTGATGCAGTGAATGATCCTTTACCCGAGGTGCGCTGGTGTGCCATTCGCTCTTTGGGGGCGCTGGAAGCAGCGGTAGCATCACCGGCCCTTGAAACCAGGCTGACTGATGACGATGCCGGAATTCGGGCGGCTGCATCGCGTGCGCTGGAGGCAATCAGAAGTCAACGCTGAGCCACCTGGCGTTCAATTATGTCACTCCAAACGAATGACTTAGCCCCCAGATTACTTTGGTTTTTCGATTTTACGCTTCGAACTTCCGCCTTCTGACTTCTGACGCCCGTCCCCGCCCCTTGTTTTTGCCGCCCTTTGAATGCTAAAGGTATCCCCATATGCCGACTGAATTCATATCCGATAAAGCAATCTACGACCGTGTCATTCAGCAGATGGTTATTGAAGCAGCCCGGTATGTATGGATTGCCACGGCTGACATCAAGGACCTGTATGTGAAGCGCGGCAATAAGATGGCGCCTTTTTTGAGTGTGCTATCCAATATGATAGAAAGAGGGATCGCTATTCGTTTGTTGCATGCCAAAGAACCCGGGCCGAGGTTCAGGAAGGACTTTGACAGATTTCCCCCCTTGATCGAAGGCCTGGAACGTATGCTTTGTCCGCGGGTTCACTTCAAAAGCGTAGTTGTTGACGGAAAAAGAGCTTATACAGGTAGTGCCAATCTCACCGGTGCCGGTATGGGGGCCAAAAGTGTGAAGCGCAGAAATTTTGAAGCGGGTATTCTTACGGACGATCCGGTTTTGGTAAATAGCATTATGGATCAATTCGATCAGGTTTGGGTCGGTGGGCATTGTGAGCCTTGTGAACGGAAGCAGTACTGCCCGGACTGCCCACTGGAGTATTAGACGCTACCTTATAAGCGTTTCTTGGCCCTATCTCGGAACCTAACCGGCCGTCTTTGAATTAACCACTAGATATTGAGTGGCGAAATCTTCATACGCGCAGGAGGTGAAAATGGCATCTCGATTTGTTAACAAAACGGTTATCGTGACCGGGGCTTCGGAGGGTGTGGGTGCGGCGGCGGTCCGGCTGTTTCATCAGGAAGGGGCGAATGTCGTCCTGGCCGCCAGGCGTCAGGAGATGCTGGACAAGCAGGCCCGGGCCCTCGGCAACCGGGCCCTGGCTGTGGTTGCCGACGTGACCGACCGGACGCAGCTGGCAAACGTGATGGCGCGCACGGTCGAGATGTTTCAGGGCGTGGATGTACTGGTCAACAATGCCGGGTTCAACTGCCGGGGCGAACTGGCTGAAATCGACATTGAGAGCCTGGAGCAGATTGTCAATGTGAACCTCAAGGCACCTATCGTCATGACCAAATTAACCTTGCCGCACCTGCTCGCAAGCAAGGGCGCGGTCGTCAACGTGGCCTCCATAGCCGGCATGATCCCCATGCCGGACGAAGCGACCTATTGCGCCACCAAATTCGGCCTGCGTGGATTCAGTTTTTCGCTGGCCGAAGAGTTGCGCGACACCGGCGTGACGGTTTCAACGGTTGCGCCCGGTCCAGTTGAAACCGGGTTTATCCTGACCGACCTGGACGAAGTGCCGGACTATGTTTTCTCACAGCCCATGAGTACCGCCGAACAGATGGCCGGTTTGATCCTCGACTGCGCCGCGGATGGCCGCCGCGAGAGGGCCATTCCCAAAAACTCGGCGCGGCTGGCAACCCTCGGTTTCCACCTTCCGCTTTTGACCAAGCTGCTGCGCCCCCTGTTGAGTAAAAAAGGCGCGCGCATGAAAAAACGCTATCTGGACTGGAACAAGTAGGCCCGCAGTGATCTTGGGTGCCTGCAGTACATGCATACAAGGCAGTACGCTATCGTTGTCTGCCGCAATCAGATTTGAGCCTTGGGAGCTGCGTTGTGAACGCTTCAAGTGGAATTTATAAAAACGCCTGTTTTGTATTGCAAAGTAGCCGTTTAACACCGAGAACGGGCCTAATTTCCAAGACTATTTTATGAATAGGTAGGGTTAGCGTGATCCGACCCCGATTTGGACCTGTCGCCTGGCTATGGCCGGTATCCACTTGACATATTTGCAAAAAGGTCCCACATTCTCAGGTGATAAAAATTTTACCTTTAGACACCATAAACCTGCGGCACTAAGCCGCGCCGGCAGGGAGAACCCAACCATGATCAAAAGGATTTTAGTCGGATTAGGCGGAACGCCATTCACAACCGTGGCCACTAGAATTGCAACGGAGCTGGGGGATCAGCACCAGGCCCAACTTACCGGTGTTACGGTGGTGGACACCAACAAACTCGACAAGGTAGGACCGGTACCGGTAGGCGGGGCAGCCTACGCCCAGCGCATGCGCGACAGAAAAGCCCAGGTCACGAAGGAGGGGACGGAACAAGCCATCGCCGCCTTCAAAGCCCATTGCAGCGAGCAGCACGTCGTTTGTCGCCGCATCGAGTATGAGCAA
>Ga0126329_10000028_pt1 | contig 93667 bp, 82 predicted proteins | sample InaspJWI85metaG_FD_104915 | JGI IMG/M metagenome (GOLD analysis project Ga0126329, IMG submission 104915) | Marine gutless worms symbiont microbial communities from Oahu, Hawaii - Inanidrilus sp. 2 OAHU.JWI-85 metaG | ecosystem: Host-associated > Annelida > Digestive system > Unclassified...
TAGGGTCCGTGGTCATCGGGGCATTTTCAGACGAAGATGTCGCCCGAATCCTGAAGCTCAAAGATGATGAGATGCCGCTTTGCCTGGTTCCAGTCGGCCGATGACCGTGGTCAGGGGTCTGGTGTCTGGTATCGAAGGTCAGGCGTCCGGAATCAGGAATCGGGAGTCCGTTTTGTTTCCCTCCCCTGGCGGGAGGGATTAAGGGAGGGGGCTGTTTCAAAATCTGTTTGGTGTAAATCTAAACCCAAGCATCAAATTATCCTCTAAAATCTATCCGGGCTAAACGGTCCCGGATCAATCTCCGGTGGCACCTCACGTACCAGATCAGCAACCAATTTCCCCGTACCCGGGGCCATGGAAATTCCCAGCATGCCGTGGCCGGTTGCCAGGACCAGGTTGGGGTGGTTGCGCAGCCGGCCGATAATGGGCAGGTCGTCATAGCTCATGGGGCGCAGGTCACTGCGCTCTTCCAGCAGGGGTTTGCCGAACGGCTCCTTCAGGTACCGGGCTGCGGATTTTTTAATGCGCACTATTCTTCTCCGGTTAATGGATAAGCCGTAACCGGAGAACTCCATCGTCCCCCCCAGCCGGTAGGCATCCTTCCAAGGCGTGGCGACGACATTGGTTTCGAACATATAGCAGGGGATCTGCAGGCAAACCTCCGGCCGTGGCATGGTCAGAGTATACCCTTTGCCGGCTGGACCGGAATCCGGATTTCAAGCCGCCGGGCCAACTGCCGACTCCAGGCCCCCAGGGCCACGACATACCGATCGGCCGTGAATTCGCCCCGTGTGGTTACCACGCCGCGCACAGCCTTGTTATCTCCCTTAAGGGCCTCGACACAGCAGTCTTCCTCTAAGCTCACGCCGAGCCGCACCAGGGTCGCGCGCCAATCAGCTACCAATCGCTCCGGTCGCAAGTGGAAATCGTCCGGGTGATGCCAGGCCCCGTATAGGTCTTCCCGGAGGGCCGGTTCCAGTTTTGCCAGGGCCGTACCGCGATAGGGCGTAGCTTCCAGCCCATAGGGCTTCAAGAGATCATTGGTCCGGCCGTAACGCTGCATACCATCGCGGGTGCGGCAGACCATCAACACCCCGTTTTGCTCGCGGCCGCCATCTATCTCTCCACTGTCGAACAAGCCGGCGTAAAGCGCGGCTGAATATCTCAAAATGGTTTCCCGGGCGGCCACCGCATGTTCAAGATGGCCCCGGCTGCATTTTAAGGCAAACCCAAGCAGCCACCGCACTTTTTCAAGGTCCAGTTCCGGTTTGATGTAAAGGGGCGATTTGCCCACCAGCATTCGGGCCAGTTCGTGGGTGACGGCCCCCGGTGCACACAGCGGCGGCAGATCGCTGGTAAACACGAACCCGCAGTTCCCGGAAGACGCCCCGGCACCGATCTTGTCCCGCTCGATGACCCGCACCCGCACCCCGGCCTGGGCCAGATAATAGGCGCTGGCCAGCGCGATTATCCCACCGCCCAGGATTAAAACATCACTATGTCGACCGGCAGTCATCTATCTGCACGTTCCTTTCAATCATCACACAGAGCCCCGTAACATACAAAACGATCTGAACATAATCGAATTGACCGGTTATGTCCATCCGTAGGCGCCGTCGGGCGGGTGCAAGGCATGGGTTAGACATTATGCGCCGACCAACTTGTATCAAAACACTGGCTTCGGCGGCGTGACGTCAAATCCGGGTTTAAAAATCAAGTCTCGTTAAACAATATTTTGCCGCCTTTAACATCACCAGGAACGGTATTGCACTGAACCTGAATATTGGCTATGAAAAGGTGCTTAATCAAAAATGCTTGCTAAATTAACTGTACGTTTCATTGATACATCATATTGTGGGTCAACCCATTAAGCGTTTGTAATTATAATTTTTTTGTTTTCTTAACACTTAACACATAAAACCTAACACGCACTTTGGAAGCGCTATGAGTCAACTGTATGTCATTTCCGCCGTCGGCAAGGATAAACCCGGCCTGGTCTACTGTGTATCCAACGTCCTGGCAGAGTTGGGCATCAACATTGTGGATGTGGACGCCCGCTCGGTAAGAGGGCACTTCTCCCTGTTCATTGTCATCGATCTGAGCACCTCGGACTACGGTTTCGAAAAAATGTATACCAGCCTGAAACCCCTGGAGTCGAATTTCAATCTGGGCCTCAACATCGAACCGTATGACGCCGGCCGCCGCAAAGCCGAGAAGCGCATGATGGTTCTGACGGTTATGGGTCAGGACCGGCCGGGAATCGTAGCCGGCGTCTCCGGCATCCTGGCGGAGATAGACATCAACATTGAGACCATCCGGATGATCGCCCGCGGCGATTACATCGCCATGGAACTGAGCGTGGACGCGTCCGAAGTGCCGGATATGTCTGTGGCCCGTAAAACACTTTATAACTTTTCGGAAGAGACCGGATTGGATGTTTCCTTGCGGGATCACGACATCTTCGAAAAACCCAAGCGGGTCGTCATCTTCGACTGCGACAGCACGATCATCCAGGAGGAAGTCATTGACGAACTGGCCAAGGTGGCCGGCGTCAGTGAACGGGTAAAAGAGATGACCGATCGGGCCATGCAGGGCGAGCTGGATTTTGAAGCAGCCCTCAAGGAGCGGGTTAGCTTGTTAAAAGGTGTAACCGCCGAACAACTGGAACTGCTCTCCGGGGCCATCAACCTGACGGCCGGCGCCGAAGAATTGATCGCCACGCTGCATTTCATGGGTTACAAGGTCGGGGTCATATCCGGCGGGTTCACATTCTTCACCGACTACCTGAAGAAAAAACTCAACCTGGATTACGTATTCGCCAATGAATTGGAAATCGAGGACGGCGTGGTCACCGGCAACATAAAGGGCGAGATCATCGATGCGAACCGCAAAGGCGAAATCATTCGCCGGATTGCCGACAGCGAGCGCATTTCCATAGACCAGGTAGTCGCTGTGGGCGACGGGGCCAACGACCGCTTCATGCTCGAAAATTCAGGTCTGGCGATCGCGTTCAATCCCAAAGAGATCCTGAAAGAGTATAGCGATGGGATGATCAATAGTGATAATATTTCGGGCCTGCTGCACTTTCTGGGTATTCCCGAACTGAACAAATGAAGCTGGTTTAAAAGGCCCTCTTGAGCCAAATACAGGCGTTGAGCCGAAAAATTCAATCCTCGACATATTCCATATATGCCTGCGGTTGAATCTTCCGCCTCGCCTTGGTATTTGACCCAACTGAACCTTTATAAATCAGCTTCATCATGATAGTGATAACCTTCTGTCTAAATAACCCAACCATTCCGAATTGTGAGGCGGCGCTATGAAAAAAGTTGATTATATGGTGGTTGCAGACGAGGCCATGGCCAAAATCAAAAAAGGTGTGTTCCTGACGGTCAAAGCCGGCGACCGGCTGAACACGATGACGATAGGCTGGGCCACCATCGGCTTTTGCTGGCAAAAGCCTATTTTCATGATTATGGTCCGCAACTCGCGGCACACCTTTTCCATTATCGAGGATGCTACCGATTTCACCGTTTCCATCCCGGCTCTGGATATGAAAAACGCGATCATGTATTGCGGCACGCAGTCCGGCAGGGATGTAGACAAGTTCAAGGAGCTCGGCATGGAAGCCAAGGCGGCCCAGCAGACCTATTCACCGATCATTGATCTGCCCGGCCTGCACTTCGAGTGCCGCATTGTGCACAAGAGCGCCATGGATCCCCAATTCTTAGTGGAAAGTTACCAGCATTTCTACCCGGAAAAGGATTATCATACGATGTACTTTGGAGAGATACTGGAATGTTATGAGGTTTAGCGAACCAGCCTATTTACCCGGTGGGAATTGGGCCAACATCTTCTCAACCAGCTCGTTGTAGATCTTTTCTGTTTTCTCGGGCTTGGGGTGCCTCGGCAGGTAGTGGGTCCCCTGGCCGCGCCACAAAAGGTTGCCCTGGTTATCGGTCAGATCGATAACCAGCAACCCCTCGTCATATTGGGACACACGGTGGCCGGTGCCGACGGCTACCCCGCCGTGCCGGCCATAGGTGCCCACGCCGAAGCCCACGCTACCGCTCACATCATCGTAGCGGAGTCGCTGGCGAATAGAATACTGGTAGGCCACCTGGAAATCAACCGGGCCCGTCGGTTCCGCCTGATAACCCTTTTCCTGCAACACGCGATCAATTGCCCGGCGGATGCGTTCATTGAGCAAGGGGTTGTCCACGCGTACATCACCGGTTGTGGTCTGCTCGGCAGTTAGCCACCGGTAGCTTTTCAAAACCGGCAAGGGTTTGACCAGATCATAATCCTGGCTCACCCTGACACTCGAACAGGCGAGAATCGTGCTGATTAGCAGCAGCAAAGCTATCAGGTATGATCTTGTCATGGTTGGATCCCGCAAATTGTCTTGGAGGGCAAGCTCTTCCTGCCTGCCGGGCGTAGCCTTGGGCGATGCCTGGACTTCCGGTATCAGACCTCCGATCTCTTGATTTTACACCTTCAGCCTTCTACCTTAAACCTTTCACCTAACAGGCCCAAGCCGGTACCCCCCTTACTGCTCCATAACTACCGGAAAACCTGCCTTCTGCCAAGCTTCAATGCCACCTTTGAGATACCAGAGCCTCTCGGGTTTGTATATGAAGTTCTTGAGGAACCTGGTTGCAATGGGGGCCTGTTTCCCTCTGATATCGTAGAGTACCAGGGTCTTGTATCTGGGCAGCTCACTCATCAATCTATTCAGACGATACAGAGGATAATCTATTGTAAAAGCATCGATGCGCCCGAACTTCTGAATTGAAACCAGCGCCCGAATATCGACCAAAATGGTATCCCGATCTGAAGAGAGCATTCTGTTCAGGGTTTTCGGATCGACACCGGATGTACACTTCTCGTTTAGAAAGGGAAGTTGAACCCGGACATCTTTACCCGCCTTCTTCCAGCCCTTGAGACCGTCGCGATACCAGTAAACGTTGCTGTATCCCAGTTCGACTGCCGCCCCGGCAGCCTGTTTGGATTTCACTCAACCGGGCCCGTGACAGTAGAACACAATCGGGTAATCCCAGTTTCTAGGCATTCCGTAGAAATTCTTAACCAGTTCATAGGGAATGCAATCCGAATTGGGAATGTGTCCGGCCCCGAACTCAATCGGGCTGAGGCTGAACGCTAAAATAGGCTTATTGGGTGCTGTCAGCATTTGGCTCAACTGCTGGGTATTAATGGTCCTGTAGGCGGCCTGGGCAGTGGTCACCCCCCCCACCATGAAAAGACCCATCAGAAAAAACACAAGGGTTAGTCGCAATGTCGATTTCATAGAACCTCCCAATCTTATTTTAATGTATAGGATCATATTCTTCCGTTTCATCTGGCCAGATCGCTCGATAAGTGAAATCACCATCGCCTGTATGGCCGGGTGGATATTTTGAATGTTACCAGACCTATTTAGCAACCTGTGTGCCAAGCACTCAGCGCCAATGCAAAAGTAAAATTTTTCATTTAAATTCAAATATATATGCCCAGAGACAAAACCCGGGGACGGAGAGAACACTTTTCGTTGTCCAGGAAAAATGGACGCGCAAATTCAGTATTGATGGAAATGCCGTCCACTTTTGGTGGAAAATGTTTTTGAATGTACAGGGTACCTGGCCGGGCGTTATATGGCACGGATTCAATTCTTGCGACTGAGTCCGTGCTTTTTCAGGAGGGTGTACAACCGTGAACGGCCAATCCCGGAGAGCCGGCAGGCCTCTTTCAGGTCGCCGGCCGTTTGTTCCAGTATATGCTCGAAATAGACCTTTTCGGCCCCACTGAGAACGTTTTCGCGATAGGCCCTATATGTCGGTGGGGTTGCGTTCGCCGTCGGCAGGGATGGCACCGGAAAGGTTGGCGGGGACGGGCTCTCCGGCTGGCAGGTGGCGGCAGCCTCCACCGCGGCGCGTGCCATGACAACTCGGAGCTGTTCCGGTAAATGGGCAGGGAATAAGATGGGTGCGTCTCCGGCGGCACTGATGGCGCTCTCCAGCACATTGACCAGCTCCCGGACATTGCCCGGCCACTCGTAACGCTTGAGGGTGTCGATAAATTCGGGCGAAAAACCTTTCTCCGCACAGTCCATCCGTCGGGTAATACGCTCCATGTAGAAAAGCATCAGGGAACCGATATCTCCGCGGCGCTCCCTAAGGGGCGGCAGGTGGATATTAATGGCCCGCAGTCGATAGAGCAAATCCTTGCGAAACATCCCAGCACGGACCATTGCATCCGGATCCTGATTGGTGGCGGCCACCAGGCGAAAATCACTGGTAACCTCCTGCTGACCGCCAACCGGCCGAAAGGTTTTTTCCTGCAGAACCCTTAAAAAGGCTTTCTGCAGGGGCAGGCTCAGTTCACATACTTCGTCGAGAAACAGGGTGCCCCCGTCGGCCATCTTGATCAGACCATGTTTGGCATGATCTGCACCGGTGAAGGCACCCTTTTCATGGCCGAAGAGCGAGCTTTCCACCAGGGTTTCCGGCAGCGCACCACAATCGACCACCACCAAGCTGCGATCCTTGCGCTTGCTGTTGGCGTGCAGCGTTTTGGTGAATAACTCTTTGCCGGTGCCGGTTTCACCGGTGATCAGGACGCTGGCATCGCTGGCGGCAGCCAAAGCCAGTTGCTTGAGGCAGGCCTCGATATCTTTACCCTGCCCGACCAGGCCGTCTTTTATCAGCACCGGCGGCGTTTTTTCGATAGCCCTGAGGTTGTCCCGGTACTGCAGAACCCGCTTTACCGGCAAGATGATTTTTTGGGCCGAAAGTGGTTTTTCTATATAATCCCAGGCACCGTTTTTAATTGCAATTTCAGCACCATCCGGGTCTCCAAGGCTGGTAATGATAATCACCTCAGGGGCATCGGGCAGGGCTCGAAATTGCTTCAGGCAGTCCAGGCCACTGCCGTCAGGCATGTGCACATCTAGAAAAATCACATCGTGCCCGCCAACCTTAGCTTTGGCCAGGCCCTGTTGGAGCGTCTGCTCGGATTCTGCTTCGTGCCCGACATCTTTGACTATTTTCTCGAGCATAAGGCACAACACCCGATCATCGTCAATGATTAACACCTTAGCCATAGTGCTACTCTCCCGCGGGGTCCCGGCTTGCAATTGAGCCTTCAGGGAACGTTCACCCTTCGCAGTCGAACGATTCCAGAGGTAATCATGCCGACCGATTGGCCCTGTATGCGACCGATACAGATCTGTGATTCCAATTTAACAGGCAATTTACCCATCTTTAAATAGGAAAACCAGCTGGTGAACAAAAGCGGTTTGTTTAAAATGCCCGTAATTATGGGGATATTTCAGAGGTTTGTAGCCAAGTAGGGGGGCGGTGAGAGCCGAACCTGGCGCGAGCAACCTATCAATGGATCTGATAGCACTGCTGGCTATGCCGCGGGGGCTTCACCACGGCCTCTGGATTCATCTGCCTGCCGTCCAACAGGCTGTTGTCAGAGACTGGCCACAAGTCTGTTTCAGGAACGTATCAGGTTGAGGTCAGTTTTTCAAGCACGGCTGCTACATCTAAGAAATTGCTATTTAAATCACAGATAAACCGGGGGAATATCAGGCAGCCCTGGGCGAAGGCCTCTCGGCTGTCGTCTGGTAAGATGAGAATTATTTTGCGGTCACGTAAGAGCGTTTTCATTTGAATAATGCGTTCCAACTCCTCCTGGCAGGTTGTCAAGAGGATAATAATTTCCGGATGGCCATTCGGTTTTGAAAGATGGGCCGTCAGTTCCGCAAGGGTTCGCAGCACGATCAGGGTCCGTCCCCAGTGTACCGCCTCGAGGGCACTTTGCAATTTGCGACCAACCGTCGCTACATCTCCTATATAGGCGATGCTGTTCATGCGGATTCCTTTCCTTGCTGCGTGCATAGTCAGTTAGCTTCAGATCAAGATAGCAATCCATGTGCCAAAAATAGAAGAATAAGCACCAAACTAATTATTATATTTTAATTACAAGTTGTTAAGAATACGCTCGGGACCAGTGTGCGGTTGATGCGTTGGTGGGTGTACAGCAAATGTGGATGCGGAATTCAGCTAGAATGGACAGGGTGTCCATGTTTTGCGGACACGGATGGAGGCCAGACCGCCGCCAATTTCATTCTTTTGGTGCCATGAGGGTACGCTAGGCTAGACATTCTGTCCAAGCATCTCCCGCGCGTGTTCCAAAGTCGTCTGGCTGATCTTGACGCCGCCGAGCATCCGGGCCACTTCCTGAACCCGCTGCTCTGGATTCAGGGGTTCGATGTGGGTCAGGGTCCGCTTGTTTTTGACCTTTTTAGAGATAAGGAAGTGGTTGTCGCCGAAACGGGCGATCTGGGGCAGGTGGGTGATGCAAATGACCTGGCATTTCGCGGCCAGTTCGGACAGCTTCTTGCCGACCACTTCGGCCACGCCGCCGCCGATACCGGCATCGACTTCGTCGAAAACAACGGTTTCCACCGCCTCGGTGCCGGCCAGAATAACCTTGAGGGCCAGGACGACCCGGGAGAGTTCCCCGCCGGAAGCAATCTTGGAAAGGGGTTTGAGGTCCTCACCCACGTTGGGTGCAATGAGAACCGCAACGGAATCGATCCCGGTTTCCGTCAGCAGGCAATCCCTATAGGCCAGGCTTTCCTCTGTCTTTTCATCCAGCGGCAGCCGGTCCACCACCACCTTGAAGCGGGTCCCTTTCATTTCGAGCCCGGCCAATTCGGCAGCCACCAGCTTGGAGAGCCGCAGACCGGCTTTCCGGCGCTTTTCAGAAAGCTTCATTGCCAGGCTGCCGACCTCGCGATTCAGGGCGGCTAATTCCGCCCGGGTCTTTTTCAGAGCGCCGGACAGATTTTCTATTTCGGTCAGCTTACCGTCGATGGCGTCTCGAAATGCAAAGACACCATCCAGCGTGCCGCCGTATTTCTTCTTCAGGCGGCCGAGCTCATCCAATCTTTCTTCTACTTCTTCCAAGCGCTTGTCATCCACCTCAATGTTGCCGAGGTAGGAGCGCAATTCCTGGACCACGTCTTCCACTTGGAAAACCGCTTCGGACAGTTCCTTGGCACGCTGGGCCAGAACCGGATCGATATCACCGGCCTTCTCCAGGTCAGACCGGGTTGCAGACAGCCTTTCCACGGCCGCGCCATCGGCGCTGTAAAGCATCTCCACACTTTTAAAGACAGTCCCGTAAAGGGTTTCCGCGTACTTGAGCCGCTTGCGTTCCACCTCCAGCGCTTCATCCTCGCCGAGCCTTACGGCGGCGGCGTCGATCTCGTGTTGCTGGAAGGCGAGCAGCTCGCGCTGTTCGGTACTGCGTTTTTCACGGGCCTTGAGCCGCCTTAATTCCTTGATCAGATCGTGGATTCGGCGGACCCCCTGGGCGACCTTGTCGCGCTGGTCAGTGAGCTTCCCAAACCGGTCCAGGATCCCCAACTGTTCTTCTTCCTTCAGGAGCACCTGGTGGGCGTGCTGCCCGGAAATACTGGCCAGGCTGCGGGTGACTGCCCCCAGGGCCTGCATGGTGGCCAGGCGACCATTTATATAGACCTTGTGGCGGTCACCGGTGGATATGACCCTTCTGATGATCAACCCATCCTCGGACCCGTAGCCCTGGTCCGCAAGTATGCGGCCCACCTTACTTTTAGCCGGAAGGGCAAACAGTGCTTCAAGCTCCGCGCAGTCTGCCCCGGTGCGCACCATTTTCGATGACGCGCGGCTGCCCAAGAGCAGATTGACGGCATTGATGATGATGGATTTGCCGGCGCCGGTTTCACCGGACAGGATGGTGAACCCCCCCTTGAACTGCATACTGAGGTCATCAATGATGGCAAAGTTTTTTATGGAAAGTTCCAGAAGCATCGAGCTGAAATTTACATAAATTCCAGATGAGGTCAACTATGAGAATGCAGACGTCGGATATCAGAGGTCAGAAGCCGAACAAGGTAATTAAAGAAATGAAAATTTCTAAATAAAGGGGGCGCATACGTTCAGGACCAAGGCTTGCCGGGGGAAGCTGTATTCCGAATACCGCAAACCCGGCGTAACGCCGGTCATGGACGTATGCGCCCCCTTTATTTAGAAATTTTTCTGGGCTGCGGCAATATCCTCCACTTCCCCCATCACAATCAGCACCAATCCCGGATCGATCGTAATGAAAGGGTCGGGATTAAACTGGATCTCCCGGCCGGGTCTTTTGGAGCCCAGTACCAAAAGGCCGAAGTTTTCCTTAAGCCCTGAATCACCGAGGGTTTTGCCGACCGAGGCCGTATTCTGGGTAATCACGACCTGGTGAATCCGCAGATTGCCCTGTTTACTGCGCAACATGGAATCCAGAAAATCGACGACGGTGGGCCGGATCATTTCAGATGCAATCCGCAGGGCGCCAATGGTATTGGGCGAGACCACGCTGTTGGCTCCGGCTTTGGTCAATTTTGGCTGCAGTTTCACATTGGTCAGGCTGGAAATGATGCGGACTTTGCTGTTGAGCATTCGAGAGGTCATGGTGATGTACAGGTTGTCTTTGTCGGACGGCAGGCAGATGGCGATTCCGTGGGCGTTCTCGATACCGGCCGCCAGGAGATTCTCGTCCTCGGTGGCATCGCCTTGAATGTAAAGCAGATCCTCGATATAGGACAGGCAGCGGTCAATGGCGTCCTGGTCGTGTTCGATCATCACCACGGACTCGTTGTTCTTGACCAGTTCCTGGATGACGGGCAATCCGGTTTGTCCTCCGCCGCAGACAATGATGTGGTTACTGAGTTTGCTGATGGATTTTTTCATTTTCTTTTTCCTCAAAAGACCAGACAATTCCCCTTCGATCAAGATAGCCGTCATGGCACCCAAACCATATAAAATGATGCTCATACCGAATATGATCAGCACCATCGTAAAAATTTCTGCCGGAGCATTACCGGAAACTTGGATGATCTCGCCATAACCGACGCTGGTAATGGAAATCACCGTCATGTAGAGACAGTCCATGATGGTATATTGCCCACCGAACATGACGTAGTACCCCAGGGTTCCGATCAGGATTACAAGGACGATCAAGAGGAAAACCAATTGCAGACGATGTTTGATATTCATAGCGAGTTTGCAGGTGGCGTTTCAAGACAGGGCTGCCCGGTCCAACGGGCAGCCCGGATGGCCTGTTTACACAACAGTCTCTTATACTTACATTGATTTGAAAAAACTTCAATCCCTATCTTTAGAAAAAATCTTTACAAAAGAGCTGGTCTATTTTAGTAGAGAGAGTTATTCAAATTTTCTGCGAATCTTGCCCGCAATGATCATCGGCGGCAGGAATGAGCTTACCGGTTCCTAAATGGAACCTGTGCTGTGGATCACGAGGTTTCGATGAACAATACCGTAACCCTGGTAATCGCCACCCGCAACCAGGGCAAACTCAAAGAAATATCCGACCTGCTAAAAGCCTATCCGGTAAACATCAAAAGCCTGGATGACTTTGGCCCCATCCCGGAAGTGGTGGAAGACGGCGACACGTTCGAAGAGAATGCCTATAAGAAAGCGAGTATTACTGCCCGGATGCTGGGTTTTCCGGCCCTGGCCGACGATTCCGGCTTGGCGGTGGCGGCCCTGGAAGGGGCTCCGGGGGTTCATTCCGCCCGCTGGGCCGGTGAAAACGCGACCGACGAGGATAAATGCCGCAAACTATTAAGTGAACTCGAGGGCCGGCAGGATCGCCGGGCGGCCTTTGTATGCGTGATCTCCATTGCGGTGCCCGGCGGTCCGGCCCTGACCTATGAAGGCCGGTGCGAGGGCGAAATTACCACCGCGCCATCCGGTGAAAACGGTTTCGGCTATGATCCTGTTTTCTATTATGCCCCCCTTAAAAAGACCTTTGCCGAAATTTCGCGGAAACAAAAAAGCCAGGTCAGCCACCGCGGAAAGGCCTTGATGGAAGTTCAAGCTGAATTCGACCAGGTTCTCACCTGGATCGCGCGCCACATGCCGGTCCCGGAGAGGTTCGCTTGCCACGGGAGTGAAGATGATCGCTGAACTGATAAAACAAAATCGCAGCTGCCGACGCTTTGTCCAAGATCATCCGGTTGCAACCGAAACATTGCGGGAACTCATCGACCTGGCCCGCTGCTCGGCATCCGCGGCCAATCGTCAACCGCTCAAATACATCACGTCTTCCAACCCGAAAAAAAATGAAGCCATTTTCGATTGTCTGGGATGGGCGGCTTACCTAAAAAACTGGCCGGGCCCCGTGCCCGGGGAGCGGCCGGCGGCCTATGTTATCATCACCGGTGATACCGGCATCGCCACCAATTACTGGTGTGACCACGGAATTGCCAGCCAGAGTATCCTGCTCGGAGCGCGGGAAATGGGCCTAGCCGGCTGCATTTTCGGCGCGATCAACAAGCCCAGGCTGAAAAAGGCCTGCGCCATCCCGGATGAACTGGAAATCCTGCTGGTCCTCGCTATCGGCAAGCCGACGGAAACCATCGTGCTGGAAAAGGTGGGCCCGGATGGTGATATCAAATACTGGCGGGACGACCAGGAGGTGCACCACGTCCCGAAAAGAAGCCTGGAGGAGATTATCGTTACCTCCTTTGAATAAAGGGTATAATCGGTCTCGAAAAATTTGACGAGATCGCATCCAATAAAGCAACCGTTTCAATTCCATGGGGAGGCCGGACCTATTACGTCAACAGCATACCGAAAGCCGGTCGGGATTGGAGCACCTTTGTGTGCGGTTTGAACAACATTTGTCTGGTCAAACCCCATATAACTTCTATGGGAATTGCAGGAGTGCAGAATGTTACAAACAGGTGAGGGAATTGATATCCTAAGTGAAATAGGCGGTATTACCGATGCTGCCGCAGGCCTCGATATCATTAAAAGTAAAATGGACGGCGAAAACGCCGCCAGGATCGACAGGATCACCAACCCGGATGTTATCTTGAAAATTGCCAATGCCGCATCCATGTGCGCACCGGATTCAATTTTCATCAATACCGGCTCGGAAGAAGACCGCCGTCTAATCCGATACTGGGCGCTCAAGTATAAAGAGGAAGCGCCGCTCGCCATGCCGGACCATACCATCCACTTCGACCTTAAGGACGAACAGGGCCGGATCATCGACCGCACGTTTTATATCGCCAACGAAGATGAAAACGTCAGTTCCCTGGCCAATAAAATGCTGCGGGACGCTGCCCTTGAAGATGTCCGTGACAAAATGGCCGGTATCATGCGGGGCATGATTATGCTGGTGGGATTCTACATGCGCGGTCCGGTGGGCGCGCCGGTGTCCAACCCCGCCCTGGAAATCACCAGTTCGGCCTACGTAACCCACAGTGCCGAAATCCTCTACCGGAATGCGTTCGCCAACTTCGACAACGAAGTCGCCGAACGCGGGCACTTTTTTACCAACGTCCACAGCCAGGGGCTGAACAGACCCGAAGATTTGCCCAACGCCCGGGTGTTCATGGACCGCAGCCATCGCACAACCTTCAGCGTCAACTGCACCTATGCCGGCAACACCTTGCTGCTGAAAAAAGGCAACCACCGCTTCGCGGTCGATAAGGCTGTCTACGAAAACCGGGGCAATGAATTGTCCGAACATATGTTCATCACCGGCATGGACGGCCCGGGCGGCCGAATCACCTGGTTTACCGGTGCGGCCCCCAGCGGCTGCGGCAAAACCACCACCGCCATGGCCGGCACCCATTTTGTCGGCGACGACCTGGCCCAGATGTGGTTGGCCGCCGACGGCTCCATCCGTTCCGTTAATCCGGAGTGCGGCATCTTCGGTATCGTGGAAGACGTCAACCGGGAGGGTGACCCTTACCTGATGGATCTTTTAAGAAAACCGGGCACGGAAGTGATCTGGTCCAATGTCCTCGTCGGCGATCGCGGAAGACCCCATTGGGTCGGCAACGGCGAAGAGGCTCCGACCAAGGGTATCAATTTCCAGGGCCTGTGGGAAAAAGGCATGACGGATGACGACGGCAAACCGATCCCCATTTCCCACCCCAATGCCCGCTGCACCGTTTCGGCCAGTGCCCTGGCCAATTACTCGAACGAGTGCGAAAACCCCCGGGGCGTCGAAACGCGGATCATCACCTACAGTGGCCGTGACAGTGACACCATGCCGCCGGTCTGGGTAGCCAAAACGCCGGACCAGGGTGTCGCCATCGGCGCGTGCATTGTATCCGCCGCCACGGCGACGGAAGTCGGCGCCACCGGCGTCAAGCGGGCTCCCTGGGCCAACGCTCCCTTCATCCCCGGATCTCTGGGCGACTACATGCAGGCCCAGTTTGAATTCTTCAACCACCCCGATATCGCCGCGAAGCATGCGCCGATCATGGCCGGCCTGAACTACTTTCTGACCGATGGGGCCCGGGGCGGCGCGACCAAAAAACTGCTCGGAGAGAAGCGGGATGTAAAAGCATGGTTGAGCTGGCTTGAACGGCGGGTGCACGGTGAAGTAGAGGCTATCGATACGCCTATCGGCTATCTGCCCCGGTACGAAGATCTCCAGAAGCTCTTCAAGGAGATCATCAATAAGGACTATCCCCGGGATCTGTATACCCGCCAATTCTCTCTCTATCTGGACAACATCCTGGCTCGGGTGAATATGCAGATCGAGGCCTATGGCAGTGAAGAGAACATCCCTTCACAGTTGTTCGAAGTCCTTGAGGAACAAAAGCAGGATCTGGAGGGGTTGAAAGAAAAGTTCGGCGCCGTGGTTACTCCGGCGCAGCTTTTGTCAGCATAGCCATAGCTTTCGCAATATGATACATAAACGGGCAACGCTTCATGGCGTTGCCCGTTTTCTTTACCTTTGATGAAGTCGATTTCGCTCAAAAAAGTAACGTCTCAGAATTTTATTTTCAGGGCTGGCAGTCTAATTGGATTGAATTTTCCCATTATGACGCGCCGAGAAGCACAGGAGCACTCGCCGGGCCGCGTAACACGGTTGTTTTCTGCTTGTCGGGCAAAACCGTCAGGCAGCGCCTGTATGGTTTGTTTGCTTTCACGCGAAAGAAAATGAACATAATTCCATAAAGGCTGAATTTAAGTACTGAGACAAACTTGCGGACATGGCAAATTCGATAATGCAAAGTTTCAGATTTTCGGATGCTGGCTGAGAGCTGGACTGGCGTTCCCACCACCGATTAGGTGTATCTGATACGTTCATCTGGGATACAACGATGGCTCAAACTTCGGTACAAAAACCCATGTTCAAAGTGATATTCAGCGGCCGCATGACGCTGGCGCTGATCATGGGGTTTGCTGCCGGGCTACCGCTGCTGCTCACCATGAGCGTCCTGCAGGCCTGGATGACGGAAGAGGGGGTGGACTTGACTGTCATCGGCCTGGTCGCCCTGGTCCAGATCCCTTACACGTGGAAGTTCTTATGGGCGCCGTTTCTGGATCGCTATGCAATTTGGGGCCTGGGCCGCCGACGGGGCTGGCTGCTGCTCTCCCAGGCAGCACTCATTGCGGCCATTGCCGGGCTTGGTCTGTGCAACCCGGCCAACAGATTTGCCCTGATGGTACTGGCTGCCTTACTGGTTGCTTTTTTCAGCGCCTCCCAGGATATTGTCATCGACGCTTACCGCCGGGAAACTTTGGCTGATGATGAGCTGGGGCTGGGCTCTTCACTCTATATCGGCGGCTATCGTATAGGTACGATGCTCTCGTCAGGGGGCGGCCTGATCCTGGCGGACCACATGGCGTGGTCCAATGTCTATTTCCTCATGGCTGTTATCATGTTGCCCTGCGTGATCACCACCTTGCTGGCGCCTGAACCGGATATGCCCCTGGGTAAACCCCGCACCCTGCGAGAAGCGGTTATCGACCCGCTATCCGAATACTTTCGCCGCCATAACGCCCTTTTAATCCTTGCTTTCATCCTCTGTTATAAAATCGGCGATTCCATGGCCAGCGCCATGACCACGCCTTTTTACCTGGACATAGGGTTTACGAAAACCCAGATCGGTGCGGTGGTAAAGATCTTCGGCACCGGAGCGGTTATCGGAGGCGCCCTGGCGGGTGGTCTGCTCATGCTGCGCCTGGGCATCAATCGCAGTCTCTGGATTTTCGGTGTGCTGCAGGCGTTGTCCACCGCCTGTTTTGCAATTCTGGCTAAAATCGGACCGAATCTGAACGCCCTGGCCGGTGTGATCGCCTTCGAAAATATCAGCAGCGGTATGGGTACCGCCGCCTTTGTGGCCTACATGGCTAGTATCACCAATAAAAAGTTCACCGCTACCCAGTATGCCCTGCTCACAAGCCTGATGGCCTTTCCGCGGGTCCTGGCATCAGCGCCCACCGGCTATTTTGCCAAACATCTGGGCTGGGCGGAATTCTTTATTTTTTGCGCCCTGATCGCCATTCCGGGCATGCTCATGCTGATCCGGATTGCCCCCTTCAACCGCAAATAACATCCGCTCCGATGGCGGTCACCTTGACCGGCACAAACGCGCTTGATGAACCACAACCGTTTAATCCCACCTAAGCCGCCCAGCCTGAAAAACATGGTTGCCTTTTAGCGCCACTAATCTTATTGTTTTGGCGTGACGAAAAAGTGGCAAGGGTATATGAATCCATGGCCCCGAAAAAAAACAAAGATATCGATAATAAATCTTTTAAAAGTATCTTATATTAATCGGGTGGTTCGCCTTGGTTTTCCACTCGAACCCCTGAACCCTCGACCCCTGGCACCCTTATTGGCAAATACCGCTAACAGGTGGTACAGCTATATTGTTGCCAAGGTAGTAAACCTTACAACCAAAGTTACGCCATGTCCGATATTGTCCAGAAGAAAATCCAGGCCCTGCATGCCAAAAAGCGTGAAATCCTTGGCCTGCCCCCAAAAATGGCTTTAGATGCCATCCTTTCGGCCGAGCACCCCGCGGCCGTTGTACACGCCTTTACAGAGCAGGATTTTCATTTGTTGATCCACGACATCGGTATCGATGATGCCCGCCCGTTGCTGGCCCTGGCTAAAGACCGGCAGCTCGAATATATCGTGGACACGGAGATATGGGCGGCCGACCAGATCGATTTTATGGAGACCATCCGGTGGTTGGAAGTGCTCTACCGGGCGGATCCGGACAGAACCACCCGTTGGCTGATGACGGAGAAACTCGAATTTCTGGAATTGTTCCTGTTTCGCAATATCCAGGTCGTCATCCGGGAACACGACCAGGAAAGCGGCACCCTACCGCCATCCTATTTTACGTACGACGATACCGTTTATATCAACATCCCGGATTACCCCCATCCGGAGGGACCCACGTCCGATGATGAAAAACTCCGCAAGCAACTGGTCCGGGACTTGCTCAACCGTATGGCGGCCACGGATTATAGCCTGTACCGCAATATTGTTATCGAAGCGGTGCGGGTGATTCCGGCCGAAGTAACCGAAGAAGAATACCGCTTGCGCAATGTCCGCATGGCCGAAAAAGGCTTTCTTCCCTGGGATGAAGCTATCGGAATCTACCAACCCATCACGGCGGACCAGCTTTTGAACCAGCGCCCCAAAAACACGGTCCCGGGGGAACGTCGGGGCCGTTTGCCGGTGCCGGTCCTGGCGTCCTCCTTTCTGGATACCGACACCCTTTTCGGCCGGGCCCTGAAGACGGTCTCTGACCCCGAATTGGTCTCTCAGCTGGAGGGAGAATTCGCCACGGTGTGCAACCAGGTGGTGGTTGCGGACAGGGAACCGATCCGGCAAAAGCTTCAGCTGGAACAGAAAGTCAAAAAAGCTTGCGCTACCATCAGCTTGGGACTCGAGCACCTGCTGATAGATAGAAACGGGAATAGGGCCGCCCTGGCGGGTGCCCTGATCTGCCAATACCGGTTGGTCGAGGTATTCCGGGTTGGCTACGGCCTGGGTCTGAACCTCAAATGGCAGGCCCGCAAATGGCAGGCCAACTCCTGGGCCAACCAGGCCGGCTTGCCCCTGAATTTCTGGGGGGAAGCGTGGTTGGGAGTCCTGGGAGGATTACTCCTCGACCATCCCCGCTTTTACGATAATTACACCAATGGGGTGCTTTACCGGGATTTTGAAACCCTGGCCGACGTGGAAAAGACCAGCGCGGTCCTGGCAGAGGTGATGGCCTTCGATACCCTGCTGGCGAACATGGACATCACCCTGCAACCGCTGGACACATACGGATACGTCGGCCATTATAACCTCGTCCTGACCCTGTGGGCCCGCCATGTACTGGCAATATCCGGAAACCTGGCCCCATTTGCCATCGAGCCGGTCCGCCAATTCTTCGAACACCTGTGGGAACAGCCGAAGACACCGTACCGGGTGACCGATCAAACGAAGGAAGCATTTCTGGCATGGATAGCAGCGGCCGCCGGCCAACCGGAACACGAGGTTTCCGCGGCCTTGGGGCGTACTTTCGAGATGTTGTTCGGCACTTTGGAAGAAGAATATGCCAACGTAGCCCCCGAGAAGCTGGAACTAAAATATGTCCAGGCGTTTTTTCTGCTCGACCCGAAAACCGTTTAACCGGGCCCGCTCTTCCAGGTTCTCGATGCGGCGTTGGTTTTCCGGATGGGAAGCAAAATAATGCCCGAACTTGCCCGGGTCTCTTTCTTTGGGGATGTTGTTGAAAAAATCGGTAGCTCCGGCCACATGCCCGTAGTAGCAATTGACCGTATCCTGGGCAAACTCATCGGCCCAGGTCTCCTGGTCCCGTGAAAAACTCATCTCGGTCAGGTTCAGGGCCTGGCCGACAATGCGGCTGACACCGCTGTCCGCCCCGAACAAGGCGGCCGAGACGGTCATGAACACCATGGCCCGGCCAAACCCACGCAGGTGGTCGCGATGGGCATAGTGCCCGATTTCATGCGCCAAGATAAAGGCCAGTTCGTTCTCGCTACCGACCTTCTCCAGCAAGCCGGTAAACACCACAATATGGCCACCCGGCATGGCCATGGCATTGATGGTCGGCGATTTGCGCACATGCACGTTGAATGTGTACGGCAGTTTTACGCACTGTGACTGGATGCGATCCGTCAACTCTTGCACGGCCCGGGTTTTTTCGTCCACATCCTCGCGCTCCGGTACCATACCCACGAAAAGTCCGGCCAACTGCATTTCGGTTTCGTGTGAAATCCGGGGGACGATGATATCTACCAGGAATCCAAGCACGATATAGGCGCCGACTATTACTCCAATGAGGCCGCCCAACAAAACGGCCAGCTCTTTCAGGGGGTGGGTCGGGGTGACATTGACGTTGGTTTCGGGATCTACCTGGCGGGGGGTGAATTTCATTTCTTTTTTGTAATGGCCGTACCATAGGCAATGGCTTCCAGACAACCGACGCCTTTTTTATTGGCCTGCTTACCAACCGCAGCGGTTTCAATACGCATGTTCACAATAACATCGGCATCTTGCGCCATCTCTTTCATACGCAAAGTGGCTTCTCGTCGGGCCCGATCAACCAGGCTCTCGTAAGATTTTACCCGACCGCCGAAAACATTGCGCAGACTGGCTAGAATTTTCTTGAAATAATCGATGGAAATGACAGCACTGCCATGCACCAGGCGCGCCGAGTCCACCTGGTCCGGAGGGATGTGGGCGGTTTTCAAGGTTACCGCCGGTAGGTTTAAAAACTCTTTTTCCCGCTTGATGATGGACTTGTAGTGCCTTTTCTCAGCAAACGTGCCAACCCCATATCCCAGAGCCATCAGTATCAGAAATGTTATTAGGGTATCCATTGTTTGTCCTTATATCATTTCGATAATTCTTTTTTTAAAAGCGAATGGGTGAAGTGGTTCGCAGGCTTCTCCACAGGTTCAAGATCAAGGCGGGCTGGGGAAATCGACCGGAGGAATATATGTAATATTTCGAGGATCGAGTTTCCCGGCCCAACGCCGAAGTTGAGCCTGTGGGGAAGCCTGCGAGCCGCTTCTACTCGACGCGCACCGCAGTGCCGTAGGCATACAGCTCCGCCGCCCCCTGGGCCACCGAGGAAGTCGAAAACCGCACATTGATAATGGCATTGGCGCCCAGTTCCCGGGCCTGGTCGATCATGCGTTCCGTGGCCTGCCGGCGCGACTCACTGAGCAGCTGAGTGTAGCCTTTCAACTCGCCGCCGACGATATTTTTCAAACTCGCCATGATATCCCGGCCAACATGTTTGGCCCGGATGGTGCTGCCGGAGACCAGGCCGAAATGCTCGACAATCGTTTTTCCGGGCACGACCTCAACATTGGTTAGAATCATTTTTCCTCCATCGACATTCATAATGGTGGTGGCCTGCGGCGATATATGCGCCCAATCAGTCGACGGACTGTCCGGACTTGAGACCGGCGGGTTTGCGGAGGAAGGCGCCCCGACCGGCTCCAGGTGACAAACCGCCCCGGCCGCGGCAAACACCTTTTCAAATTTTCGGCCGGTTGCCTCGTCGACCGACTTGCGGACAACCACGGGCGCCCCGGTAAACAGCCGCTCAATCGCCTGGGCATCTGTCTTCATTACCATGCTTAGCTGTCTTTTTACCGCGTCGATATCCTGCCCGGGCAGGACTTCACCTTTAAAGACCACATTGAAAGCAGACATGTTCAAGGCCTCTCTATTTTGTATTCGCCGATGACTGGGTATATTAAGTACGCTTGGAATCTTTATCTAATCAGTCAATTAGAACAGTGTCAATAGTAAGACGTTGGTAAGAGGGACACCTCAGGTCTGATCGATCAAACGTTGCGGAGCCGTAAAAACGAATAGACCGATCCCTTTCGCTTTGGTCGCCAGGGTCATATTCAGTGCCTCCGCCAGTTCTACGGCAAGTGCGGTCGGTCTTGAAACGGCAATTATGACGGGGATCCGCGCCCGGGCAGCTTTTTGCACCAGTTCGTAACTAACCCGCGAAGCCATTACCAGCAGTCCGGCCTCCGCAATGCGATCGTCCAGAAAAAGCTTCCCGATGGCCTTGTCAAGCGCATTGTGGCGCCCGACATCCTCTGCCGCTGAGATCAGGTCCAACTCGCGATTGAAAATGAGCGCCGTGTGCGCCCCGCGGGTGGTTTTTCGCAACGGCTGGTGGTTGGCAATACTGTCCAGGCAGTGACTGGCCTGGCGGATATCGAAGCGGATGTCATCCTCCACCGGGCGAATTTTAGCCTGCAGGTCGCGTACCACTTCCTTGCCGCAAATCCCGCAGCTGGTTTGGCTGATAAATTCCCGGCGGTCCAGAATATCATCGATCATGGCGCGCCGCTCGGGCGTCAGCGTAACAGCAATCACATTGGTATCGTCTATATCGCAGCGCGCAATCGAGATAAGTTCATCCGGCCGGTCCACGACCCCCTCGGCCAGGCAAAACCCGGCCACGTGTGCTTTCTCTTCCCCCGGGGTTCGCATGATGACCGCATACGGATTGCCTTGCACCCTGATTGACAATGGCTCTTCACCGATTAGTGATAGTGAGTCGGAGGTGAATGTTTCTTGGTTCCAAATGGTGATATCACGATGTGAACTACGTTCCAAAACCGCACGTCCCTTCTCTTTGCATTTCAGCTTGAATACCGCTCAGTGCTTACATGTCCCATCCGGTAAACATCAAACCTTTTTAGCGCTGTCTGAAGGCTGTCTCGACTTGAATGGCGGTATGTTTACTTATTACTGCAGCAGGTCTTGCTGCAGCTGCCGGGTGCCTGACCGGATACCTGATCGGATGCCTGACCAGAGGATTTTCGGGTGGGCCAAAAATTGCGCCCCAACAACACCATCAAGGCAAGGGCAGATCCAAATTTGATCCACTCTGGAAGCAATTCCGCAGCCTGGCCGGCGACAGCCATAGGCTGAATCTGGAATGTAGCATAGAGAAAATCGACCAGCAAGCCCATGGCAAAGGAACAGAAGACGATGGCGGCCAGGTAAATGGTCACCGACCTTTTTCCCAGCATGCCGGACACCATGCTCAACGTCGCAATATTCGTGGCCGGGCCAGCCAGGAGAAATACCAGGGCCGCGCCGGGATTGAGTCCTTTTAAAATCAGGGCCGCGGCAATGGGCGTGGACGAGGTTGCGCACACGTACATGGGAATACCGGCCACCAGCATGGCTGCCATGGCCAGCAGGGGGTTGCCCAGGTAGCCACCGATGAAATTATCCGGCACCAGGGTCATAATGAGACCGGCCAGGAGCACGCCGAATACAAACCAGGGGCCGATATCTCCCAGCAATTCGCCAAACGCATACCGCATACCGTCCGCCACTTTGCTGGTGAACGGCCGATCGTTACTCGGTGCGGAATTTGGCGTCGGGGCAAGCTCAGGCTGGCCGATAAAGGTATTCGGCTCCGACCGGCCTTCAATTTCGCTGGTATCATCGCGACGACCGAGGAGGTTTTCGGAAATACCGGCCACAACAGCTGTGAAAAAAGCCGCTATGGGTCTTACCACCGTCATCAAAGGATCGATCAGGGCGTAGGTAATCGGGATGGAATCCATCCCGGTTTCCGGTGTAGAAATGAGAAATGACAGGGTGGCACCGCGGGAAGCCCCCTGTTTTTTAAGGCCCGCAGCCGCCGGAATGACCCCGCACGAACACAGCGGTATGGGTACCCCGGCCAGGGCGGAGAGCACTACGGGGCGGGTACCCCGCCCACCAAAGTAACGGGCCACCTGTTCCGGCTTGAGAAATACATAAATGATACCCGCTATAAAAAAGCCAAACAGCATATAAGGTGACGATTCAAAAAACACATACCAGGCCACCGTCAGGCTGTCCTTTATGAATCCAACGAAATTATCCATTATAGGCTTCCTTCCGATACCGACCGAACGTTATCCTGATTGCGTTCCTCTTCAAAAATGTGGGCGAGGCTTTGTCGGACGAGAGATTCAACATGATCATCATCCAGCCGATAATAAACGATTTTTCCCTCACGCCGATATTTGACAATGCGCAGATTCCGTAAAATACGCAACTGGTGGGAGACGGCCGATTCCGAAAGGCCGCAAACAGCAGAAAGATCGCAAACGCACAGTTCAACCGCTACCAGGGCCGTCACGATCTTCAGGCGGGTGGGATCGCCGAGGGCCTTGAACATTTCTGCAAGCCCCTGAATTTCTTCCGATTCAGGAATTACCTCAAGAGCTTTTGTAACGTTTTCCCTGTTAATATGCCGAATTTGGCAAGGTTCCATCGGGTATCTCCTTCAGCGCTATGTCATTAACATATGAGCAGGTGTTCATATGTCAAATCAAGCGCTGACTGTCAACAGTTTTTTGATCGAAAATAATTTCTCAGGGATGAAAAGCCATCTGAAAATGGGATTTTGGTTCAAGATGCGGCGGGCGAGAGGCTCCCCCGCGTTGCGGGACTTACCGCGTATCTATTCCTCAAATGTGAGTCGCAACCGGAGGTGCCAGCGAAGCCAATGCCCATAGTGGTAAATACATCAAGTATTTTGAGGATAGCGCTTACGCTTCATTGTGTGCCGAAACCTCTCGCCCAACGCAGAGATTGGGGCAAAAGGCCTTTTTCAGACGGCTTTTAAAAATATGCTTGACTTTACTTGGAAATAGTTTAAAACTAACTATTTTTAAAAGCGAGAGAATAGAGCAGATTGAGTGGAAGGAGAAACGCATGTACGCTATCGTAAAAACAGGCGGAAAACAATATAAAGTTCGCGAAGGCGACATCCTGCAGGTAGAAAAACTATCCGGCGATGTCGGCAGTGAGATCACTTTTGACGATGTCCTGATGTATTCGGATGGCGAGAATGTCACCGTGGGGCAGCCCAAAGTCGAAAACGCCTCGGTCAGCGGCCACATCGTCGCCCAGGGCAAGAGCAAGAAGATTATCGTTTTCAAGTACAAACGCCGCAAACGGTATCGCCGCAAACAGGGCCACCGGCAACACTTCACGGCGGTCCAAATTGACAGCATCACGGCGTAAGCACTGAAATTACAAATTTCCGTATAGTTTTAGAGGGGGTTATACCATGTCACATAAAAAAGCAGGCGGCAGTATCCGCAATGGTCGCGACAGCAACGCGCAGCGCCGCGGTGTAAAACGGTACGGCGGTGAAAAAGTCCGGGCCGGCAATATCCTCGTTCGGCAGCTGGGCACTCGAATTCATCCGGGAACCAACGTGGGAATGGGCAAGGACTACACCCTTTTCGTGACCGTGGACGGCGTTGTAGCCTATGAACGGATGGGACGTTCCCGTAAAAAAGTAAGCGTTTATGCCGAGTGAAATTTATAGATGAAGCGTTAATTACCGTCCAGTCCGGCAACGGCGGGAGCGGCTGCGTCAGTTTCAGGCGTGAGAAGTTTATCCCCCGGGGCGGGCCGGACGGTGGCGATGGCGGCAAAGGCGGCGACATCACCTTCATCACTTCCTCTGCCAGGCGCACCCTCCAGCAGTTCCGCAACAAAAAACACTTCAGAGCTAAAAACGGTACACCCGGCCAAGGTGCCAATCGAACCGGAAAATCAGGTGAATCCCTGGTTATCGAAATTCCTCCGGGCACGATCATTACCAATGCCGAAACCGGCGAGTTGATAAAGGATTTCACCGCAGATGGTGAGCGCCTGGTTCTGGCCAGCGGCGGCCGCGGAGGACAGGGCAACGCCCGGTTCAAATCCGCCACCAACCGGACACCCCGGTTTGCGCAGCCGGGCGAGCCCGGCCAAGCTTTTGAACTCAAACTCGAACTAAAACTTCTGGCGGACGTGGGCCTCGTCGGGCTGCCCAATGCGGGCAAATCAACTTTGATAGCGTCAATATCCGCCGCGCGACCAAAAATCGGCAGCTATCCGTTTACCACCCTGACCCCTAGCCTGGGCGTGGTGCATACCGATTGGGGGGAACCGTTTGTAGTGGCGGACATACCCGGCCTTATCGAAGGCGCCCACGCCGGCACCGGGCTGGGGATTCAGTTTTTACGCCATATTGAAAGAACCCGCGTGCTGATGCACCTGATCGATGTCGGAGATATCGACCCGGCCGATCCTCTGGTCGCCTTCAAGGTCATAAACCGGGAATTGACCCTTTACAAGAAAGCGCTCGGCGAACGGCCCCAGATCGTGGTATTGAATAAAATTGACCTGCCCGACACGGCGGCGGCCGTTGAAGCATTCACCCATGCTTGCGACGACCGCGCAGTGTTGACCATTTCAGCCCGCGATGGAGACGGACTGGATAAACTCAAGTCAAAAATCCTGCAGTACCTGGATACCGGCAAGACCTGAGCCCCGACTGTTAAAGCGGACAGAAGACATCATGGCAAATATTGGACTGTTCGGCGGTACGTTTGACCCGATACACCTGGGTCACTTGAAGACCGTGCTGGAAGTCAAAGATCGGTTTAACCTGGAAACGGTCTTCCTGATTCCTGCATCCCGACCGCCCCATAAAACCAACCGGGCCATCGCACCACCGGCCGATCGGAGTGCGATGCTGCAGCTCGCAGTGCAGAACCTGGATGGTCTGGAGGTCTCCCAGACGGAGATCAACCGGTCCGGCCTTTCCTACAGCGTGGAAACCGTGGATGAATTTCGACACCGTTTCGGTGAAAGCGCCAATCTTTTTTTTATACTCGGACTGGATGCGTTCGTTGAAATCCACACTTGGAAAACCTACCGACGCCTGTTCGCAAACGTGGCTTTCATCGTGATGTCCCGCCCGTGTGCCGGTCGCAGTCACAAACCGCCCGATCATGAAACCCTGCAGGCATTTCTTGACGCTCGGATATCCGATGGCTATGTTTTTGAATCGGCGCCGGGCCAATTTCGGCATCCCGCGTTGCAGCCGGTCAACCTGTTTGCCGTGACCCCGGTCGATATCTCTTCCACCGAAATCAGGAAAAGGATTTCAACCCGGGAGCCCTATGAACATCTGCTACCGGAAAGTGTGGCCGCCTACATTAACCAAAAAGGACTGTATCGATGACCGCAAAACCGGACCCGCTGCTCGATTTGATCGTCAACGCGATGCTGCAGAGAAAAGTAATTGCACCAGTACTGCTGGATGTTCAGGAGCTGACATCGGTAGCTGACTATTTCATCATTTGCAGCGGCAGCTCCAGCCGCCAGGTATCCGCAATCGCCCAGACAATCAAAAAGGAACTGAAGAAGCACAAATTCAAACCGATCAGCATCGACGGCCTCAAGGAAGGCCAATGGGTCTTAATGGATTTCGGTCATGTGGTCATCCACATCTTTTACGATCCGGTCAGAAATTTTTATGACTTGGAGAGCCTGTGGACCGACGCTGTCCGCCTGAAAACACCCGGCCTGCAGAAATACGAAGCTGCCCTGCAGGCCCAGGAGAATAACCATGACGCATAACACCCCCTGCATGCTGATGATTTTAGACGGTTGGGGAATCAACCCACAGTCGGCCGACAACGCCGTGGCCATAGCAGGGACACCCTTTCTCGAAAAGATGATGGCCACCTACCCGGTTACCCGCCTGCATACCTCGGGTCAGGCCGTGGGTCTGCCCGACGGGATCATGGGCAACTCGGAAGTCGGACACCTGAACATTGGCGCGGGCCGGGTGGTCTACCAGAGCCTGCTACGCATCGACCAGGCCATCGCTGACGGCAGTTTTGCCGCAAACCCGGTGATCATCGCCGCGCTGGACAAGGCTGCTGTGAATCAAGGTACCCTGCACTTAATGGGCCTGGTCTCCGACGGCGGTGTGCACAGTCATCTAGCGCACCTGATCGCTCTGCTCGATACGGCCAAGGCCCGTGGTCTGGAGCGGGTCTACGTACATGCGATTCTGGATGGACGGGATACCCCGCCGAAAAGCGGTTCCGTTTATGTCGCCGAACTTCAATCCCACCTGGACAAGATTGGTGTCGGCGCCATCGCAACCATCTGCGGCCGGTATTACGCCATGGACCGGGACAAGCGTTGGGACCGCATTCAAAAGGCATTCAACCTGTACACCCGGGGAGAGGGTACACCCGCCGACGATTCGGTGGCAGCTATACAGGCTGCTTACGAAAGGGGCGAAACCGACGAATTTGTCAAACCTATCTTTTTGACGGACGGAAATGGAAAGCCTTTGACAACCGTAGCAGATGGCGATGCCATCATTTTCTTCAACTTTCGGGCTGACCGGGCCCGCGAAATCACCCGGGCCTTTACGGATCCGGATTTTGCCGAATTTGAACGCCCGGACCGACCGCGCCTGAGCGAATATGTCTGCATGACTCAGTATGACGAGCAGTTCACCCTGCCCATGGCCTACCCGCCGGTGCATCATGAGAATATCCTGGGGCAGATTATCAGCGAAAAGGGTTTGGCCCAGCTGCGTATCGCGGAAACCGAGAAATACGCCCATGTCACCTATTTTTTCAATGGCGGCGAAGAAGAACCGTTTGCAAATGAGGCCCGCTGCTTGATCCCGTCACCCCGGGACATCCCCACCTACGATCACAAACCGGAAATGAGCGCCCCGGCGGTTACCGCCGAAGTTCTTGAACGCATCGATTCTGACCGTTATGACCTGATTGTATTGAACTTTGCCAATATGGACATGGTGGGCCATACCGGCGTGCTAGCCGCGGCGATCAAGGCCTGCCGAACCGTGGACACCTGTGCCGCCCAAATCGTTGACCGGATACTGGCCAAACAGGGGACGGTTCTCATCACCGCTGATCACGGCAACGCTGAAGAGATGGTGGATGCCGCCGGCAACCCGCATACCGCCCACACACTCAACCCGGTCCGGCTGATTCTTGTGGATGACAAGCGCAAATCGTCACAGCTGCAAGAGGGCCGCCTGGCGGACATTGCCCCTACCATTCTGGATATCATGGGCATAGAGCAGCCGGCCGAGATGACGGGGCAGTCGTTGATAAAAAGGTAGGGTTCAAGGGGCCGAGGGTTCGAGTGAAAAACCTTGACGTTGCACCTAATTTGATAGTGATACCGTGGTTCTTTTGTGTTATCGCAATAAATCTTTCCATGTTTTTGGGGCTGTGAGGGTTTAAGGTCTTGACTTGAACCCTCGGACCCTTGGTCCATAAACCCCTTAAACCCTTTTCTTCGACAGGACGGATAAGAGATTCATGCTCATCAAGGATTATATCACTGGTAAAGAAGTACCCAACGTCGGCGCGGAAGAAAACCGGCAGGCCGTTGAAAAATATTTGGTGGAAGAAAAGGGGTATGCCAAGGAGGATTTGGAAATTGACGCCCCCCTGGAATTCGACATCCGGGGCGAAGTCTACGTAGCGACAGTCGACATCGCGATCCGAATTGGAGATCGGTGCCTGCTGGCAATTAAATGCGCAGCCGGCTCCATCGGCTCCCGGGAAAAGGAAATCCTCTCCGCCGCAAAGCTGCTGGAAGATTATCAGGTCCCGATTTCAATCGTGTCAGACGGCCGCAGCGCCATAGTAATGGATACCCTATCAGGGAAAACAATCGGGGATGGACTCGAATCCATTCCTAGCAGATCAGAAATCGCCGACCGTTTTGAAGAGAAAGACTTTCAGCCGGTACCGGCCGAGCGCCGGGAGCAAGTCAAGCTTGTTTTTCGTTCTTATGACAGCATGAATGTCAACATATCCCGATAGTGTTCGTCCACAGACGGCATCTTTTGGCCTAGGGCGGCGTTTTCACTTTTTTGAACTCCTCGGAATAGCGTCTGCTATGCCTGTGTGTTCAAAAACGTTCAAGCCTTGCACCACGTTAGGCATTAGCTTCGCGTCACCCTGAACCAAAATCTACCACCTGTTAACGAACACTCGTAGAAACTAGCAAGGCAATTACGGTCCGCAACATACAAAAAGCCCCGTGGTTGATACCACGGGGCTTTGGACTTTTATTTAGATTCGGAAGAAACTGCCTATAGGCATGGATTTTGGTCCAAGGTCCCGTCTACGCCTTACAGGCTACGCCGGACAGGCAAGGCGGACGTGAGGTTTAACCCGGAGGAATGGTTGCAGTATTTCGAGGACTGGAACGGAGCACCCAACAATGTTTATCTGCCGTAGCTTAAGCGAAGGCTGAAGATTGGGCCAAAAGACTTGTTTAAAGGCAGTTTCTACTGGCCTGCCACGTCTTGCCCACAATGCTTGCAGATCTTGGCCCGCTCCTTGATGATCTCGGCACAGAAAGGGCACTCCCGAGTATAGAAACGCTTGTGGATCTTGGCCACGGCACTCTCAATTTCTTTATCTACCAGTTCGTTGCCGACTCTAAGGTTTCGCAGCGGTTCAATTGCATCCAACTCACCAATGTCGCCTATCATCTCGGCCGCCTTGAGACGCACCCGGGCAGGCTCCGTGGGATCCAAGATAATTTTAAGGATCGCAGGTCCATCTTTGCTTACAAAGCAATCTGCTAAAACGGAAAAGCCCTTTTTGATATTTTCCTTCAACATCTCCTGTTCAGCCAGCACCTGCTCGTCGATCTCCTGGCCTTTGCCGCCCTGGGGGCTGAACACCGGCATGACTTCAAATTTGCCCGAACTGGGATAGCAAAAGCAACGATAGGAGGCGGTCTGGGCGAAATTCTCCACGAGATCATCCCAGCCGCGTTTGTACAATTCGCAGTCATCGTTAAAACACAGGAAAAGGTAGGGTTCGCCCCACCCCAAACCATCACCGACATTGATCGGCGGCACTTCCCAGATGCGCATCTCTTCTTCGCAATGGGGGCAATGGGGCTTAGCCATTTCAAGTACTTTTTCCAGGACCTGCTCTTTGGTCTCGATTACCATCTAATTCCTCCGTATTAAGTTACCTTCCGCACTCTCTTTTGCGGGCAGCTAAAACTCTCCTCTGAATGGCTGCCAGCATCAAAGATACGCTTCTAAGTTAAGGGCCGAATCGTAAATGTCAAATGGACTCGGCGACCGTATCGCCTGCAGGGATACCAAGGCTTTTTGACAAATACCCGGGGTGATGTTAAATTGAGCCGCCACTGATGTTCTACTTTTAAAAGATCAGATTTTGATATGCAAATTCAACAGGTTAAACTATCAAAAATGGCCACCTTCTGCTACCTGGTGGCTGATGAGGCCAGCCGGACCTGTGCCCTGATTGATCCGGCCTTCGATACCGATCGGCTGATCGCCCTGACGGCCGACCAGGGTTTGACCATTACGCATATCATCAACACCCACAATCATTCGGACCATACTGCCGGCAACGCGGCCGTAATTGCCGCAACCGGCGCCAAGCTTTATATCCACCGCCAGGATGCAGCCGCCCTTGGAAAAATATTCAATCGCGGGTTTTCCAGGCTTATGGGCGGCAAAGGCTCACCGCCCCCTGATGTACTGCTGGAAGACAATGACGCGATCAAGATCGGGACCGTCACCCTGAACGTCATCCATACACCGGGGCATACGCCGGGGGGGATCTGCCTGCACACGGACGGACATCTATTTACCGGTGACACGGTTTTCGTAGGATCAGCGGGCCGCACAGACCTGCCGGGCGGCAGTAAACGTCTGTTGGAGACCTCGATCGTGACCAGAATCTGCAGCCTGCCGGGAAACACAATTATATGGCCCGGTCACGACTACGGTGCCACGCCGAGTTCCACCATTGTCCGGGAAATGCAGACCAATCCGTTCATGCGATTCTGAAAGTATACGGGTACCCAAAATTGAAGTCGACTGCTGGCGTAAAGAATCCTGGCCCAGATGGCCGGTCTTTGGGCTGCCCCTAAAATGGACTTCGCCATCAAAACACAAAGGCAAAACCAAGCATCGCGCAGAGACGCAGAGGCGCAGAGAAAATCAATACCAGAATTTGGTCGCACTATCGTGCGAAAAGCACTTCAAGGCCCTTTGGGTTTAAATCCCGCGTAGCGGGATAATAGTTGTGGTTTTCCAGCTGAGCTGGACTGTTCATTTGATTATTGACTGCAGGAAGACGTCTCTGCGCCTCTGCGTCTCTGCGCGAGAATAACGCTTTTATGGCACAGCCTTATATCGCTGACCCCAATGCAACGGGACAGGCACCCGAATAGCGGGACAAGTTTGCCCTGAGGACCAGGTTTTAAAGGATTGGCTTATGGGGGGATTCCAGCTGCTTTACGAACTCCAGATCCTTGCGGCTGCGGGCGGCCATCCGGGTTTCCACCTCTTCCCGGTCCACCCCCATCATGATGCGGTAGGCGTCATACTTGGTTTTGCAAAAATAGATATCAAATGGTGCGCCCTGGTCAGCACCGCGGAAAATTCGCAGCCCGGGCACCTCTTTGGCCTGGATGAAATCCACCTGGGTGTTGATCAGCAGCGGCTCTACATCGTGCTTGTTCTGCCAGGGGATACAGGCCCCCTCCATGCCCAGATCCGCATCCATGATGGCCCGCAGCTTTCCGGTAACGCCGCCCACGGCCAGCATGATGTCGCCGGTCAGTGAGCCGGTAATAGCGAACTTCTGGTTTACCGGCTGCTTGATGTAGTCCGATATCAGGCCGATGTCCATCGCCACGGAGGCACTGTCGCCCTCCACGCCGCCATGCGCCTGGATATACTCAACATGCATCTCGTAGCCCACGTAGGGTGCCTTGATCTTTTTAAACACTTTCTTGATCGAGGCGCGCACATTCTGAGCGGCGGCCTTGGCGATATCGCCCATCTTACCCGGGGCAATCACTGTGTCCGCGCCACCGGCATTGATCTGGCAGTGAATGGGCAGGGGTTGGCCGAACATCTGGCCGCTTGACCGTGACTGGATTACGGCCAGACCCACCACATAACCCACCGAATCGCTCATGGCGCTGATATATTTTTTAAGGTCCTTTTTATGCTTGACCACCTCGCGGGACATGGCGCCTTCCAGGCTCAGGTGTTCCTCCAGGGCCCGGCGGACATGCTCGGGACCAACCAGATCCGCATTGTCCAGGATCGCCGCAAATTCAGCCGACTTGATCACCCCGTTGATCGGCCGGAGGATCGTGCTGAGTTTACCATCGGAAGCCCGGCAGCGCAGTTCTTTGATGATCTCCATTACGGCTGCTCGGGAAAATTCGCGCTCGGCCAGGTGGTAGTCTTCCGGAAGCGGTTGACCGAAGATCTGCTCACTGCGCGTCCGCACGCCCGTATGGCCTTCTTTCGCTATGATCCGGCCCCATACCGATTCGAATTCACGTCCGACATTATCGATTTCCTGTTTTACGTACTGGGCCACCTGGCAGATATTTTCCGGTGTCTGGGGTACCGCGCTCTCCATCTGGATCACTTCACCTTTGTCCTCGATCCGGCTTAAAAAAGCACCGTCACCCTCTTCCTGCAGGTAGGCCAGGGTATCGTGGTTGCAGCAGGCGATAAAAATGTTGTCGGCTTTCAGGTGATCTTCGGAGCGATCGGCCGAACCGCTGCCCGAATTGCGGCCGCCTTCCAGGATGTAATGCCGGTTCTGCATAATTTCGAGCAAGTCGGCCATGTAGCCGGCCTTTATCAGTGTTTTCAACTCGTCCAGGTAGATGATCGGGGCCGTGGCATGTGCCCCCAGAAAGGCCCGCTTGTGGCAGGGGGTGTGTAATGTGCCGGATTGGTAGGGGTCATGCCGGAAGCCGCCCTTGAGATTGCGGGCAGTGGGTTCCGAAATCCGGGCCATCAACGCCGTATCCTTGCGCGGATCGAAAAGGACTTCCGGGACCATGTCCACGATTTTTTTCACCGTGTTTTTCTTCCCGGTCTGTGCTTCCCGCTGGATTTTTTCCTGGGCGCGGTGATTGTTTTCCTGCATGAACATAAAGATCGCCCCGATCCCGGCCAGGCTTGTGCCGATGAACGCCGGCGGAAAAAAGAAACCGGCCGCCGCTGTGAATCCGGCAATCCACAGCAAAACTTTTTTCATTTTACGCACGGACCGGATCTGTTCTTCCAGGCTGAACTCTTCGATTGCATCGGCAGCAGTGACGATATCACTGTTCAGGGCCTCAATGCGGTTATCGATTTTATCGGGACTTTCATAGGCAAGGCGGATGTGGTTCCGATCCTTGCCGGGGTAGGCTACGATGGACTCGGTCGGTCTCAGGTAATCACCCATCGACTTTTCGAGTACTTCCTTGAACATGTCCGCCAGCAGGGATTTACCGGTGCCCGGCCGGCCCACCATCAGGATATGACCCCGGTTCTGGGCGATCTTGCGGATGGCCGCTTTGGCCCGGTCCTGGAAAACCACTTTCTCGATTGGATCTTCCGGAATGCTGATCTGGGAGGTATCGTTGAAAAAATCCAGCTGCCGGGCCAGGGTCTCCGGGTAATCCGTCAGCTCCCGGATCCAGGCATGATCATTGGCGTTGAAGTGGCTATCAGACATCTTTGTATCCCCGTATGGTATCCAGCAGGTAGAACTTGCCGGCTTCGGAGATAGCTGCTCTTTTGGAAAGTTCGGAGTAGAGATGCGGCATGTTGTCTTTAATGGGTTCCAGCAACCTGAAATCCTGCATGATCGAAATGTCGGTACAGAGCTTTCCATCCCCGCCCGCCAATGGTAAAAAGTGAAAGGAAATGCTCATTTTGCGGTCATTGATAAAACTCAGCATGGCCTCTTTTTCGCCTTCGCCCGGTTGGTGACCTTTGAAGATTTCACGGCAGACCCGTGGTAGTTCATTCCGCGAGTAATCGATATCAAGCTGCTGGTTAAACATTAGTTTCAACGGCAGGGCCCGGTCGTTGACACAATCGCGCAGGGATTCTTGCAACTGGGGATTGGTCTGGATGGTATGTTCAAACAGCTGGAGGTAATGTACCAGGTTGTAGTCTTCCACCCAGAATTCCACCTGGCCTTCCGGGGTCAAGACAGCGCTGCGAGTGGTGCCGTCAAGCAGGAAACGGATCAGCCGGAAAGATTGGTCACGGTCATATTTGACGAAATCGGCCCCGCGCAGTTCAAAGAGTCCTGGTTCGGTATAGACTTTTTCCAGGCGCACCTTGACTTCTTTGCGGATGTGCTTGGCAAGATAGTCAAGCTTGTCGTTGATGCTACCTTCCATGGTGAGGTAGGAGCGATTGCCATCCACATCTTCGCAGATGCCGACGATGTCGGCTATGGTAGCCACATCCAAGCGGGAGATCTCATGGAAAAAATCATCATAGGGCCGCAGATGCTCGTGGACCGACTCGAAATGGGTTTCGAGCGCGGGTGTGTCCAGGCGTGGTTCCGGGTCGGCAAAGGCTGAAAAAATGACCTGCGGCGGTGGGTTCGTTTCCGGGGAAGGGCGCTTCTTTTTACCCGGCAGCAGTCGTTTGAATAGACCGAACGGCCCGGTTGCAGAAGGCTGGTTAAAATGGACTTCACACCCTACCAGGATCTTTTCAACTTCGATGGGACCGGGATTGAGCAGATAGCGTCCCAACTGGGAAATGTAGTACTCCTTGACCGGGCCATAATCTTTACCCGTCACCAGGCGGCTGGCATCCAGTTTTACATAACGGCCGCCGGATATGATCCAGATCGGTCCCCGTGTATGCTCGCCCGCCGTCCGTTCTTTGGTCATGACATCTTCCTTAGTTGGGTAAGGCCTACCCACATACTTCCCGTTCAGCCTCTACACCCAGGTTAATATCCGCGCGATTATATGTCAACGGATGTAGTGTGTCAAGCCGTTCAGACACCACAATATATTGTGGGTTGCCTTTGATTAACACCCCTAATTTCTTCTCCCGGTTCTTAAGAAAATCAGGGCCCGATACGCTTTATAGTCCGTCCGTTGGCCTGCTATTCTCCAATGCCCCATACGGCGCGAAGGCCATCGGAAATCGCGATTATGCGGTGCTACAGGCTTGAATTTTATCCATGATTCTTATATGGCTGATTCCATGGGAAAAGATGCCGACCATACCCACGATGATTACATCAAGGCGCTCATGAATATCAGCCAGGCGATCACCAGCGACATCTACCTGGAAGACCTACTGAAACTGATCGTCATGGTGACGGCCAACGTCACCGGGGTAGCCATCTGCTCTCTCTGGTTGGTCAATGAAGAGGAAAATCCACCCAAGATCCATCTCAAGGCGACCCAGGCCATCGACCCGGAATACATCAAAGACCGCTCCCTGGGATTAAGCGAAGGGGTGGTCGGTCACATTGTCAGCACCAAACGCCCCCTGATCATCGCAGACGTGCTCAAGAGCGGCGGTTTCAAGGAAAAGGAGATGGCCAAACGACTGGATCTGGTTTCCATGGTCGGTGTGCCGTTGCAACTAAAAGACAAAAAGGTGATCGGGGCCCTGAACTGCTTTACCAAACACCAGCATAACTTCTCCGAAACCGAGGTCAACCTGCTCAGCGCTGTAGCCGGCCAGGCGGCCGTGGCCATCCTGAACACCGAATTGATGGTCAAAACCAAAGTCATCCAGGAGGAATTGGAGACCCGCAAGCAGGTGGAGCGCGCCAAGGAGATCCTCATGATGCGGCGCAAGATGACCGGTGCCGAAGCCCATCGCTGGATCCAGAAAAAAAGTATGGATTCCCGCAAACACGTTCGCCAGGTGGCGGAAGCGATACTCCTATCCGAAGAGCTGAACTTATAGAGGCTATCTCGCCTTTTGAACACTCAATAGTTCCCTCTGCATATCTCCAGCATCCTCCTGACTCTTCACTGAGTTTTTAAACCGACTCTCCGATATGCATTTGTTTACCAGCCGGCTATTGAAACTCACTAAATAACCCCCCACTAATTTTCTTGACTTTAAACATAAGTTTTGCTTAATTATTTTGGCTTACGTAATTTATACCGGATATTGGTCATACAATGGCGTGTGACCCGGTTCGGGTCCAGTTTGAGACAAAGGCGTCTTTTGCTGAAGGTGGCAAGGGCGCCTTTTTATTTTTTTAGCCCCGTTCCGGGGCGCCACTATGAGGGGAGTAAAGCATGGAAAGAATCATTAAAAACAACGACGCATTGGGCACCACAAACCGGGGCAACCCCTGTGAATCGAGCCTCTGCACCCTTTGCCGGGCCGACTGCAAGGGTAAATGTGAAACCTGGCTATCCAGCCTGGTCGGCCGCAAGCTGCTCTACCCGCGCAGCTACGGCATCGTGACCGCCGGCGCCAACAACACCTGCCATGTCGGCGTTTCCTACAATTCCCTGCGGATCCAGGGCTACGCTTACGGCTCGCAGGGCCTGCAAGAGGGCATGACCAACGATCCGGATGACTGTATCTTTCCCAACGTCTCCCTGGAGACCGAATTTGGACAGGAAGTCAAGACCAAGGCCCGCATTCCCCTGATGACCGGCGCCTTGGGCTCCACTTTCGTGGCCCAGAAATACTGGGATTCTTTTGCCGTTGGCGCAGCCCTGGTGGGTATCCCGGTGGCCATCGGTGAAAACGTGGTGGGTGTGGATCTCAAATCAGAAATCAGCGATGGGGCTGAGCGAAAGGGCAAGATCAAGAGTGCCCCGGAACTGGAACGTCGCATCGATGGTTACCTGCGTTACTACGACGGCTACGGCGCCATTATCGTGCAGCTTAACGTGGAAGATACGCGCAACGGCGTGGCGGAATTCGTGGCCGACAAATATGGCGACAAGGTCGTCATCGAACTGAAATGGGGCCAGGGTGCCAAGGATATCGGCGGCGAAATCCAGGTCACCAGCCTCGACTACGCCCAATTCCTGAGAGACCGCGGCTATGTGGTGGACCCTGATCCGTCTCTGCCCGAAGTCCAGGAAGCTTTCAAATCCGGCGCCATCCGCTCCTTTGCCCGTCACAGCCGCCTGGGCGCCACCAACCTCGACACCGTCGAAGCGGTTCGCGCCGACTTCATGAGCTCCGTGGAATACCTGCGCAGCCTTGGATTTGCCCGTATCACGCTGAAAACCGGTTCCTACGGTATGGAAGAGCTGGCCATGGCCATCAAATTCGCCACCGACGCCAAGCTGGACCTGCTCACCATCGACGGCTCCGGCGGCGGAACCGGCATGAGCCCCTGGAATATGATGCAGGCCTGGGGCGTGCCGTCCATCGACCTGCACTCCAAGGCCTACCAGTATGCCAGCATCCTGGCCGCCAAGGGTGACAATGTGGTGGATATGTCCTTTGCCGGCGGCTTCGCCCTGGAAGACAGTATCTTCAAGGCCCTGGCCCTGGGTGCCCCATTTACCAAGCTGGTCTGCATGGGCCGCGCCATCATGATCCCGGGCTTCGTGGGCTCCAACATATACGGCGCCCTGCATCCAGAAGAGCGTGGTAATGTTAACGGCCACTGGAACGAGCTGCCCAAGACAGTCCGGGCGGTAGGCCGCGATGCCAAGGAAATCTTCGCCGGCTACTTCGACGTGGAAAAGAAGGTGGGCAAGGACGAGATGAAGAACATCCCCTACGGCGCCATCGCCTTCTGGACCATGGCCGACAAGCTCTCCTGTGGTCTGCAGCAGCTGCTGGCCGGTGCCCGGAAGTTCTCCATCACCAACCTGACCCGGAACGAGCTTTTCTCTGGTAACCGCGAGACCGCCCGCGAAACGGGCATTCCGCACGTGACGGATGTAAACGATGAAAGCGCCCGGAAGATTTTGAACTCTTAACCGAGTCTGGTTATATACTTAAAAGGCCTGTCGGGGGCTTAACCCGACAGGCCTTTTCTATTTGAGTTGTCCAATCTATGAGGATGTTATTATACTTCTATTATAATGGTAAATGTCCGTATTTAAATGACTATCGCCAACCATTTATGCCCGCATAAGACTTTCAAGTTGTTTAATGCTCTTCGCACTTCCCATTACTACAATAGTATCCCCAATGACAAATTTTGTATCTGCTTTTGGGTTAAACATCATTTGCCCTTTTTCATTCTCGATGGCAATGACTATCAAATTCAACTCCTGCCGGATGCCGGAATCCATCAGGCTGACATTGGCGAGTTTTGCTCCCTTCCGTACACGGATTTCCTCGAACTGAACTTCAGTTGACGCATCATTAAATACGGTTTCAAGAAATTTAATGACCGTAGGGCGTAAGATCGCGTGGGCCATTCGCCGAGCACCTATATCATAGGGTGATATCACTTTGTGGGCACCTGCTTCTTCCAGGGTTTTCTTATATGAACCTCTGGATGCACGGGCCACGATAAAAAGGTCAGGATTCAACTGTTTTGCCAACAGAACAAGCAAAACATTCTCATCATCTGTTCCTAAGGCGGCAATGATGCCGGAAGCTCGTTATATAGCGGCCCTGATCAGCACATTTTCATCAGCCGCCTCTCCAATCAAGTAAAGGACACCATCTCCATCAAGCAGGGTTTCATGCTTACTGTCCCTTTCTATGGCCACCACATTGATGTACTTCTGGACCAAATACTGCGTCAGTAACCGGCCGATCCTGCCATAGCCACAGACTATATAATGGCCGTCGAGTTTTTTAATTTGATTTTCCAATGTTTGCCTCCCGAGATTGGTATTTTGGGGTATCTTGCCAATACCGAAAACGCGCTAATTGCATGTATACCAATATTATCATTACGCTGCTTTCGAGATCCTTAGAGGGCGCACCTGCCGGGTATCGTCCCTCAGTAATTTTGATTCCGCCTCGCTTATTTAATTTTAATCCATAATAACCTCGCCATTTCCGGCCCAGAATTTATCCACTCCGCAGGATTATCCGCTTTAAGGTAGATGGTCTCGCCAGCTTTCACCGTATAGACATTGTTGTTGATCACGGCTTTGAGCTCGCCTTCCAAAAGGTAGCCCAGCTCTTCGCCTTTGTGAGCAAAAAAGTGGGCCGACAGTTTTTTGTCGGGTTCGATTTCCAGCAGGAACGGTTCGGCCTTACCCTCGAAATCAAGCGGGGAAAGCTGCCAGCCCTGGATGCTGCCCTTGGGCAGGTCCGGGAAATTTACGGCCACCCCGTCGCCGGAGAACACCGGACGATCCAACCCGGCCGGACTCTGGAAAAATGCGCTGATCTCGACCCCGAGCACCTCACCAATCTTAAACAGGGCCGGGATCGAGGGATAGATGGTGCTGCTTTCAATCTGTGATATGGTACTGGGGGTAACGCCCACCAGGCCGGCCAACTCTTTCTGGGACATCCCCTTTTTCTTGCGCAAGTCTTTCATCCGCAGGCCCAAGTCGCTGCGCCGGGCGGTGCCCTGGGCACTCTCGAAATTGGCCTCCAGACCGCTGGTCCAGTAGCTTTGGGGTTTGTCCAAGATCGCCGGGCTGCGCTTATCAGCCTTAAGGATGGTCAGAGATGATTTACCCCGGTTGAGGTTCAGCTCGACGGCCACCTGGGCAATGTGATTGATGCTGGCCCGGAGTCGATTGGAGTGAGCGCCTTTTTCGATGACCCAATAGGCAATTGTGTCCAACTCATACAGGCGCGGACAGGAACGGGAGTAGAATTTTAATATCTTCTCTTCGCTGCCCCACAGCTCCTGCATACCGGTCAGACTTTCGAACACCAGGCGAACATCCCCTTCCAGGGTCTGGTGCAGATTGTAAATCGCCTCCATGACCAGAGCCGGCTTGAGAGGCTCCTCTACCTTAATAACATTGTAAGGACGCTGCTTGTTGTCCTTTGCATAGAATCGGCTGAAGACTTCGGACCCATCTCCCTTGCCGTAGGTGAAGCAGTCCAGCAGGGTCAATTGCTGGTTCTCGGCCAGTGGGCCCAATTCCTCGATCACGGTTTTTGGCGAACGGTCAAAACTCACATAGATGATTGCCTTGCGCTGCTCCTTGGACTCCCGGATGAAGTTGAGGCAAAACAGGGAGGCCAGGCTACCGGCATCGTCGTACCAGATCACATTGTCGCCGATGAGAAGACCGCCCAGCAGGTTGTCAAACTGGCTGACGCCCGAGGATACACTGGCTTTTTGGGAATACATAATTGTTGGCTCCGCTAATTGTAAATGAAATAATCCTCCAACTTCATAAATCCGCGAATGGCATGTAAGAGGCCATGCGTCAGGGGTTCCGGCGGCCAGGGAATCACTTTACGGCCGATAAAGAAAAGTTCGGTCCGCTCGGACGGCTGGCCGCAGATCAATTCGGCCATGGCCCGGCCGTTGGTGGTCGTCATGGACACGCCATGCCCGATACAGCCCATGGAAAACAGGGCCTTTTTATCCTCTCCGAGATAGCCGATTACCGGGGCCATATCCAGAGTCACAGAAACCGGGCCACCCCAGCGGTGGGTAATGCCGAGCCCCTCGAGCTGCGGAAATATCTCGGTTATATGCTCCTCCAGGTGACGAAATGTCTTTTCGTTAAGGTCTTTGTCCAGATCGGCCCCATACCCGACGGAAACATCGCCGCCGCCCATGGCAATCCGGTTGTCATGGGTGAGACGGTAATAATGGATCAGATCGCGGGCATCCTCCACGCCGGCCCTACAGCCCCAGCCAATGCTCTCCAGTTGATCAGGACTGAGCGGTTCGGTCAGGACGATGTGCGTGAACGCCGGTTTTTGCATGGCCCGCAGTTGCGGAAAAAGAACAGAGTAAGCATTGGTGGCGATTACCAAGTATTCAGACTGAATGGCGCCCGCGGCCGTCTCCACTAAAAAGTCCCCAGTGCTGCCTTTTGAAAATGCAGTAACCGGAGACTCTTCATAAATGGTCACGCCTTTTTCTTCAGCAGCCTGTTTTAACCCCCGGGTCAGCTTGGCAGGATTGAGAATACCGCAGCGCGGTTCGAACCAGCCCAGCTTGTAAAAGTCGGTGTTAAACTCAGCAGCCAGTTTTTGGCGGTCCCAGCGCTCCACCCCACCGAGGTTCCACCGCTCCAGAATTCTGAAATCGTGCTCGACTCGCTTTACCTGGGCAGCACTGGTGCCGACCAGCAGATACCCGGATTGCTCGTAGTCACAGTCAATCTCATGTGAGGATATGAACTCGTGTAGGTAGTCAACGGCCCCTTCCATGTAGATCTGGGCCGCGCGGGCCTTGTCATCATTGAACCGGAAGGCGGTGATCCCCTTGGTCAATCCGAACAATGTCATGGAAAAGCCGCCGTTGCGCCCGGACGCGCCATAACCGCAGACATCCGCCTCAAGCAGACGCACATCCAGGTTCGGGTTGAGTTTTTTAAGGTGATATCCAGTGGACAAACCGGTGTAACCGCCCCCCATGATCACCACGTCCGCGGTCTGGCGGCCTGCCAAAGCGTCATTGGGCACGATGGGCTCCGGCAGAGCCTCGAGCCAGTAGCTCTTCTTGCGGTAGTCGTTCAGAAGCGTCTCCTATTGGGAACTGATAGCATATCTGGGCGCATCGCTCAAACCGAGTGATGAGCGATTGACGACGGCAATGTCAATCTGCTATCCCCTTGAACAGAAAACCGGAAAGCACGAGGAGGTTCTATTGAGAAGATGGCGATGCACCATCTGCGGTTACATCCATGACGGCGACCAGCCGCCTTACCAGTGCCCGATCTGTCGCGCGCCGGCCGCCATGTTCGAAGAAATCAAGTCACCCGATCTGGAAGGCTCCGGAAAAGACAACCTGGATGACTCCTGAATAACGCGACATCGTTACAATCTGAGGAAATACAGGTATGGCCGTGGCACAGATGCGTTATTTCCTGAAAATCGATTAGATGTCGTTTTATTGACTTGTGATTAGCCGTGCCTTAACATCTAAAAAAACACATCACGCCACTGGAAAAAGGGGATCCATTATGGCCCAGAACTGGAAGGAAAACATCGCTTGTGCCACCCATTGCCCGGTTTGTGAAAAACAACTGGGGGCCAAAGAGCCGCGCATCTTTTCCACCTTTGACCATCAACCGATTTGCATGGCATGCAAAAAGAAAGAGGAAGAGCGGGACGATTACCCGGAGGCCTCCCAGGCCCTCATCGGCCAGTGCATGATTGATTCTGAACTTACTTACGGCGTCGATCCGGAGGCTTTCTGCTATCACCATTTCTATCCCTTTACCTGCTAACCCTCTATAATTTAGCCTAATTTTACAATCGTTCTGATGAATTAGGCAGATTCGGTTTTTCCTTGAAATATAGGATAATAAATGCTAATTGATAATCATTATCATTTGTAGAGAGTCCTGGCCCAGATGGCCAGTCTTTGGGCTGCCCTTAAAAGGGGCTTCGCCATCAAAACACAAAGGCAAAAACATGCCTCGCGCAGAGACGCAGAGGCGCGGAGACGTCTTCCGGCAGTCAAGAATCAAATGAACAGTCCAGCTCAGCTGGGAAACCACAAATATTATCCCGCTACGCGGGATCAAAACCTAAAGGGCCTTGAAGTGGTTTTTCGCACGATAGTGCGACCAATTTCTGGTTTTGATTTTCTCTGCGCCTCAGCGTCTCTGCGCGAGAATAATGTTCTTGCGGAACAGTCTTATATCGCTGACCCCCGTGAAACAGGACAGGCTCACGAATAGCGGGACAAGTTTGGCCCTGAGGACTAAGTTTTTGAGGATTGAATAGACCAGTCACCATACAAACACGTGAGGCCACGTGACGGATAACCGGAATAGATACACCGCTATTGTGAATCGCCTGCGGGAAAACGACCATAAACTTACGCCCCAGCGGCTTGCCATTGCCAAGATTCTTGCTCGCAGCGAAGGTCATCCGAGCGTGGAAACCATCCACCAGGCGTTACAGGGTGACTTCCCCACCATGAGCCTGGCCACGGTGTACCGCAATGTCCTCCTGATCAAATCGTTGGGGGAAGTGCTGGAACTGGGGTTTGCAGATGGCAGCAACCGGTACGACGGCAACAAGCCTTATCCGCATCCGCATGTCGTGTGTGTTAACTGTAAAGCCATTATCGATCCGGACCTGGAAAGCCTCAAGGACATGGCCGCCGAGGTTTCCGCCGAAACCGGATTTAAAATTCTCTCACACCGGGTCGACTTCTTTGGTGTCTGTAAGGCCTGTCAGGCCCGGAATAAATATTAAAATTTTTTGGCATATCAATGATAACGATTATCATATGCTAATAAATACCACTGGGAGCCGCCTTGAAAGACATCCATCGTTCTGATAATCGTGGTGTATTCTCCTACCTGACACACATCCTGAAACGCTCCATACGTTTGGCTCATTATTGCGCATTATTTAATCTATCTGTCTGCAATGCCGCCGTTTCCGGAACCATTTGTATCTTGGGCCATGCGGTTGTACATGTTTCCAAACATCCAGTTTTAACCTTGTTTCCATTGATCCTATGCAATTCCCCGGCTGGTCCTCTCTCCGAAATTGGCTGGCCGGCTAAACTAACCGTAACTATTCAACGTAAACCCAAGACTCATTTTTCAAATAGAGAAAGGAGGCAACACCATGACTGAGGAAAGTAAATGCCCGGTAACGGGCAAAATCGGAAACCCGACCACCGATGGCGGTACGTCGAACCGGGACTGGTGGCCGAACCAGTTGAACCTCAGGATTCTGCACCAGCACTCCCGCAAAGGCAATCCGATGGGCAAAGCGTTCAACTACTCTGAAGAATTCAAAAAACTCGATCTAGCGGCCCTGAAAGAGGACCTCTATGCGTTGATGACCGATTCGCAGGACTGGTGGCCGGCGGACTACGGTCACTATGGGGGTCTCTTCATCCGGATGGCGTGGCACAGCGCCGGTACTTACCGCATGGGCGACGGCCGCGGGGGCGGAGGGACCGGCAACCAGCGCTTTGCGCCGATCAACAGCTGGCCGGACAACGTTAACCTGGACAAGGCGCGCCGCTTGCTCTGGCCGATCAAACAGAAATACGGCCAGAAGATCTCCTGGGCCGATCTCTTGATCCTCGCCGGCAACTGTGCGCTCGAGTCGATGGGATTCAAGACCTTCGGTTTCGGCGGTGGACGGGCGGACATCTGGGAGCCGGAAGAGGACATTTATTGGGGCTCGGAGGACGAGTGGCTGGACGACAAACGCTACTCTGGTGATCGGGACCTGGAAAATCCACTGGCCGCCGTGCAAATGGGCCTTATCTACGTGAACCCGGAAGGGCCCAACGGCAACCCCGATCCGGTTGCCTCCGGTCGTGACGTCCGTGAGACCTTTGCGCGCATGGCGATGAACGACGAAGAAACCGTTGCGCTGGTCGCCGGCGGGCACACCTTCGGCAAGTGTCACGGCGCGGATGATGCATCGCATGTGGGACCCGAGCCCGAGGGTGCCGGCATCGAAGAGCAGGGCCTCGGTTGGCGCAGCAGCTTCGGCAGCGGCAAAGGCGGCGACACGATCTCCAGCGGCATCGAGGGTGCCTGGAAGCCGAACCCGACCAAATGGGACATGGGCTATCTGAAAGTACTGTTTAAATACGAGTGGGAACTGGTCAAGAGCCCGGCCGGGGCACACCAGTGGCTGGCCAAGGACGTGGACGATGAGGACATGGTGGTGGACGCCCACGACCCGTCGAAGAAACACCGGCCGATGATGACCACAGCGGACCTCTCTTTGCGCTTCGACCCGATCTACGAGCCCATCTCACGGCGCTACCTTGACAATCCCGAGGAATTCGCGGACGCCTTTGCCCGGGCCTGGTTCAAATTGACCCACCGCGACATGGGCCCGCGCGCGCGTTATCTCGGACCGGAGGTGCCTGACGAGGAACTGATCTGGCAAGACCCGGTACCCGCCGCCGATCACGACCTGATCGATGAGCAGGACATCGCCGACCTTAAGGGTAAGATTCTCGCCGCGGGCTTGTCCATCCCGGAAATGGTCTCGACCGCCTGGTCGTCAGCATCCACGTTCCGCGGCTCCGACATGCGCGGCGGTGCCAACGGAGCCCGCATTCGGCTTGCACCGCAAAAGGATTGGGAAGTCAACCAGCCTGAACAACTGGCCAAAGTACTGGGTGTTCTCGCGGGAATCCAAAAAGAGTTCAACAGCACGCAGTCCGGCGGCAAGCAGGTCTCACTGGCGGACCTGATTGTTCTGGGTGGCTGCGCCGGTGTCGAGCAAGCGGCCAAGAGCGCCGGACACGATGTAACCGTTCCCTTTATACCGGGGCGCACGGATGCATCGTCAGAGCAAACCGATACCACGTCATTTCACGTACTCGAACCGAAGGCGGATGGATTCCGCAACTACCAGAAGAAAAAATACGCTGTCTCGGCAGAAGAAATGCTGGTGGATCGGGCGCAATTGCTGACGCTCACTGCACCTGAAATGACGGTTCTCGTTGGCGGCCTGCGTGTCTTGAACGCCAACTTCGGACAGTCGCAGCAAGGAGTCTTCACCCAGCAACCGGAAAGCCTTACCAATGATTTTTTCGTGAATCTGCTCGACATGGGCACAAAGTGGCAGGCAACCGCAGATGACGAAGACATTTTCGAGGGGCGTGACCGGACCTCGGGCGAGCTCAAATGGACCGGCACACGGGTCGACCTCATCTTCGGCTCGAACTCCCAGCTCCGGGCCCTGGCGGAAGTTTACGCAAGTGAGGATGCCCAGGAGAAGTTCGTGCACGACTTTATCACGGCCTGGGACAAGGTCATGAATCTTGACCGTTATGATCTCGCCTGATCGTAGCATATACATCTTTGCAGACTTCTGCAGGCTATTTTCAAACTATACGGGCGGCGTTTCAATACAATCAGTTACGCCGCCCTTTTTATTTGCATAATGCTCTGCCAGTGACTACAATTAGGCCCAAATCATCAACTATACGATTGTGAACAGCCAAGGCAACCGGCACATACCCTTCACACTATCAATGAGGATGTCATGCCCCGACTGGATAAGCTGGCCCTCCTTTCAGGATTGGTCGTCTGTGTAATACTACTCCCCCTCATCGGCTGCCAGTCCCAGCCGCGTAAAACCTTACTGGAAAGAGTTGAAGCCCAAACTGGGAAGAAATTACGCACTACCCCTGACCAGTTACGTTTGAAAACCCAGTATGCGGCCCTGCCCCTATCCGGCATTATCGAGGCGCATGCGGACATGATCCTGGTCGACACCCAAGATCCAGACGTCCGCAAAGCCGCCCTGCTGTGGAAAATAAACGGGATTCCGGCCATCCAGCAGGCTGCCTTTCAGCCTGATCCGTTTTTAGCTTTTTCGGACCTGTGGGTGCTGTCTGTACAGATGCGCCTTTTTTTCGAGGAGGGATACGGTAAAGAGGCATTGAAACGATGGCATCCGGTGGCGGTGGAAGGCACGCGCAAGGTGGAATCGATTGCCGAAACCCTCGCCCGGGAGATCAGCGCAGATGGCGATATCTCTGCTGCGGAAGAGAAAATCGAGGCCTGGAGTCGGGAACATCCTATCGAAACCCTCCACTTTATTCGTCCGTCACTCACCATTTTAATGGCGGCGGAGCTCGGCGGCCAGGAACTGGGCACGTTTGAAATCGTGGAAGCGGTGGCGGTGGGCGTGGCTGATCTCTCCCAGCAAATGTCGGCCTACGCCGACTACCTGCCCAAGCAGGCCCGCTGGCAGACGGAATTGCTTTTAGAGGGCTTGACCGCCACAGAAAAAGTCGACCAGGCCCTGTCTGAATTCGTGCGGGTTTCTAAAGATATCGACCGGCTCACCTCCCTGGCGGAAACCGCGCCCAACACCGTCGCCAAAGAACGCGCGATCATCCTCAAGGCCCTGGCGCGTGATCTGGATCGCGCCCTGGCATCCCTGGATGGCCAGCGGCGGGCTACATTGGAAGTACTTGAAAAAGAACGCCGGGCCGTGATGGATAATGTTAAAACGGAACGCGCCGCCATGTCCGCAGACATCACCACCGAGCGCATCGCCGTGCTCAAGGAAATCGAACAACAACGGCAGGAAACCCTCACCAAGCTGGAGGCTATCGGCGAGCGCTTGCTCGATGATGCGCTGGAAGACAGCAACGCCAAGATCGATCACTTCTTTATCCGCACCTTCCAGGTAGGGGGCATACTTGTATTCGTGGTTTTGTGCTTCTGGGCCGGTGCACTATACTACACGCACCGCAAACGATAAATGTAGAAAGTGGTTTAGGGCACTATCCACAGGGCTCCGCTGGTAACCTTATCGATGAGATAGCGTGAGACACTCCCCATGAAGAATGCTTTATCGATGCCTCTGCGGCCAACGATAATGGTGCCGAATTTCTTCTTGGCCGCGAACTCCAAAATTGACTTGCCGGCCTTGCGGCCGCCTTTCACGACTTCCAGTTTCACACGCTCCGCAGGCACCCCGGCCTCGGCGAGATGTTTGAATGCCTGGCTACAGAACATATCGATACAGGCTTTCTCGCCCCGGGCTATAATCGCAGCCAGTTCCTGGTCCGGATCCTCGCCCAAGCCGCCCTGTGATCGCGGGCCGGAAGAGCCGGTTACATGGAGCAGCGTCACACGGGCTGTTGCGCTTTTGGAGAGAATAAATCCCAAATAATCGATTACTCGCAGGCAAGCCTCGGATCCGTCGATGGCCACCAGGAAGTCACCAGCAGCCGTGGGACCATTCACCAGACAGACCGGAATGACCCGGGATTGCTCCAGGATATTGGCAGTCACGCTGCCGGTATAGAGTTTTTCGAGGCGGGACAGTCCCCGGCGGCCAGCAATGATCGCATCGTAGCGCTTTTCCTGCGCGAAATCGATGATGTCCTTGGCAAATCCCAGGTTGCGTTTGCGGGTGAGACATTCAATTCTATCCGACGGGATGCCCTGCCCCACCATCTCATCCCGACAGGCTTCCACCAGTGCCAGGGCTGCCTTCTCGTTGGCCTGCAGCAGACGGTTGAGCTGCTTGCGAGCCTGGCCGTCCTTGCGGGCCTCATCCTGCAGGAAATTCGATATCATGGGTTGGATATGAAAAAGGTCGATATGCAACTTCTCCACAAGCGCGAAAAGCTGCTCAGCATATCGAATGGCATTTTTTGAATGCCGTGAATCATCAACGGCAACCAGAACTCTTTTTTCCATAGCGAACGCTCCCCAAATCGAATGAATATGTTTAGTTTGTTTCCGCCGAAAATAATGACGTGTGAGCTTATGCGGCTACATAAGCCCTTAAATGCTGTTCCTGCTTATTGTCAATCAATTAAATCTATTCCTAACATCGTACTCATATCCATTGAATATTGAGAATGGATGTTTTGTTCGAAACCGATCCTCCGGCGCTCCCCCACAAGTCAGTTCTGCGCTATCCGGTTTCAACGTATATCCCTCTCTGCGAAGGCGGCTCATAAGAGCCACCTTTACATTTAGAGGCCATCTTAAAAATGTTTTCTTGTCCGGCATAGCCGTTTAGGCGAAGACGGGACCTTGAACCAAAATCCTATTTTTTAGAAAGCATCTGGTTTAGGAAGAATATTAGTTGGCGCGATCGAGGGTGCGGTACTGAATCGCCTCGGCAATCTGGTCGGCCCCGATGTGCGCACGACCGGTCAGGTCGGCCAGGGTCCGGGCAATCTTCAATATCCGGTTATAGGCCCGGGCCGACAGCCCCAGTTTGTCCACCGCAGTTTCCAGCAACCGTCGTGAGTCCCGATTCATGGGGCAGTGCGTCCGGATATGCCGACTGTCCATCTGGGCATTGCAAAAGATCCGGGCCCGCTGAAAACGGCGGGACTGAATCCGACGGGCGGCGGCAACCCGTTTTTGAATAGCCGCCGACGGCTCGGCCCGTGCTTTGCCCATCAGGTCCCGGTAGGGTACCGCGGGGACCTCGATGTGGATGTCGATCCGATCCAATAGCGGACCGGAAATCTTCGACCGGTAGCGATGGATCTGGGTAGCAGTACATCGGCAGGCGTGCTTGGGATCACTGAGAAATCCGCAGGGACAGGGATTCATGGCGGCCACGAACATAAAACTGGATGGATAGGTCAGGGTGGAGGCGGCCCGGGAAATGGTGACGGTTTTATCTTCCAGGGGCTGGCGCAGGACCTCCAGGACATGCTTTTTGTATTCGGCCAGTTCGTCCAGGAACAGTACCCCGTTGTGGGCCAGGCTCACCTCCCCGGGCCGCGGAATGTGGCCACCGCCGATGAGCCCGGCATCGGAGATGGTGTGATGGGGTGATCGAAACGGCCGCCGGGTCACCAAAGCCTGGCTTTCTTGCAGCATCCCCACCACACTATAAACTTTCGTGGTCTCGATCGCCTCGGCTAGGGCCATGGGCGGCAGTATCCCGGGCAGACGCCGGGCCAGCATGGTTTTCCCGGATCCCGGGGGGCCAACCATCAACAGATTATGACCACCGGCCGCCGCCACCTCCAGGGCCCTTTTGACCAGTTCCTGCCCCATGACTTCAGCGAAGTCATCCCCGGAAACAACGCGTGTGTCAAAGATAGCGGCCACATCGGTTCGCACCGGTTCGATGGCAATCATCCCCCTTAAAAACTCCACCACCTGTGAAAAGGTACTCACCGGGATAACCCGGATACCGTCGACCACGGCGGCCTCATTGCTGTTCTCCCGGGGCACGATGATGCCGGCCTGCTTCCGTCGAGCCGCTTCCAGAGCCATGGGCAAAGACCCCCGTACCGGCTTGACCCGGCCGTCCAGGGAAAGTTCACCCATCACCAGGTACCGGTCAACCGCTTCCTGGGGAATCAGGCGGGTGGCCGTCAAAATACCCAGGGCCATGGGCAGGTCGAATCCCGTGCCCTCCTTTTTTATATCGGCCGGGGCCAGATTGACGGTGATGCGGTCATCCGGAAAGGTGTATCCCGAGTTGCTGATGGCCGCCTTGACCCGCTCGCGGCTCTCCTTCACCGCCGCCTCGGGCAGGCCCACAGTGGTATAGGCCGGCAACCCGGAAGCAATGTCCACTTCCACCTCGACCATTACCGCCTCTATGCCGATGATGGCACTGCTCAGCACTTTTGCCAGCATAGTTGGTCTCCGCAACGGGCCGGGCCATAGGCGCTGGTCGCAGCACAAGGCCTAACCTGCTGTAATTGTATTAATTAGTTTGGTTTCAAGCTGCGATGGGCAACTTGGCATCCTTGCATTTCAGATGCCGATTTCAGGCGGGAATCTGTACGGTGAGGACCGCTTGACGCGCAGGAGGGCGCTGCCGCCGACGTACCGGCCGGAACAGGCTGCCCCGCCGACCAGTGCGGCAACCATATCAAATTGACCGGATGCGGGCAATTTATAAAATCCCAACCGGCTGGAAACCACAATTAAATGGCGTGTTGATTTGACATTTGCCTGTTTTTGTTTAATATAAGGCCTTATCCGATTCAAGCTAGGTGCAACCAGGATAAAATAAAGAAAGTACCGGACGGAATCACGGTGCCAAGCGCCCATTTCGTGCCCGGAACAGATAAAAAATCATGCCCATGCAAACCAACCAGAGAACCGTGGCACGGTCTGTGACCTGCAGCGGTATTGGTGTCCATTCCGGCAAGACCGTCACGTTAACCATCAAACCGGCGCCGGTCAATCACGGTATCCAATTTGTACGCACCGATCTGATGGACAGCCCCGGCATCGCCGCCCGCTTTAACATGGTTGTGGACACAAGCCTGGCCACAGTCATTGGGTACAACGGTTTTATCATTTCCACCATCGAGCACCTTATGGCCTGCTTTACCGGGCAGGGGATCGACAACGCCCTGGTAGAGCTGGACAACTACGAAATGCTGATCATGGACGGCAGCGGAGGGCCGTTTGCCGAAATCATAAGCTCCGCCGGGGCAGAGGACCAGGCCGGCGCACGTTGCTTTTTTGTAATCAAAGAGCCGATTGAGGTGGAGCGAGACGGCAAGTTCGTGGGAATCTATCCCGATTCAACATACAAAATCACCTACACCATCGACTACGACCATCCGCTTATCGGCCGCCAGACCTGCACGGTGGATGTCAACGACGGGACATTCGAAACCCAGATTGCCCGGGCCCGTACTTTTGGATTCCTGGAAGAATACGAACTGATGAAGCACTACGGCCTGGCCCAGGGCGGCTCACTGGACAACGTTCTAGTGGTCGACGAGGATGATGTCGTCAACCCGGATGGATTGAGATACCCGGACGAATTTGTCCGCCACAAAATTCTCGATTGCATCGGCGATTTTTCACTACTTGGCATGCCCATCCTGGGACATGTCGTGGCTGAAAAGTCCGGCCACGCCTTTAACCACGAGTTTTTGAAAACCTTCTTCGAAAAGAAAGACTGCTGGGCAACCGAGACAATCCACGCCTCCGAAACCCGGCCCGCGCAACCGAAACAACTTGCCATTTAAGCTGAATTCCATTAAATATCCGGTATATCTGACCCATTTTGAACAGCACCAAACCTTAACCTGGGTAACCCTATGCCAGCTGGTTCAAACCGGAAAATCGTCATCCTGCTGCTCGTCCTGACCCTGCTGACCAGCCAGGCGGTTTGCGCCCAGGAAGCGCGCTTGACCGATGTCATCGTAACCAATACCCGTGATGACCTGCTGGTGTACCTGACCGTGGAAGGTGCTTTCACAAAAGAAATGGAGACCGCCATCAAAAGTGGGGTGGCGGCCACGTTTTCCTTTTTTCTCAACCTTTACCGCAACCGGAACTGGTGGCTGGACAAAAAAATTGCCGAACGCACCATCACCCACACCATCAAATACGACAATCTGAAAAAGAAATATCAGATCCAACGCTCCTGGGAAGCGGAGCCGCACGTCACCCAGTCTTTTTCAGAGGCCAAAAAGCTGATGACGGAGGTCGACAGCCTAACCCTGATTCCCCTGACCGAGCTTCAGAAAGGGACCGCTTACCAGATACAGGCCAAAGCCGAGCTCAGCAAACGCACCCTTCCGTTAAAACTGCATTATGTGGTTTTCTTCATGTCTCTCTGGGATTTCGAAACAGATTGGTACTCCATCTATTTTATTTACTGACAGGCGACGGTGAGCGGATTTGCCGGATCAGAACATGAGCCAGAACCTTAGCGACAGCACCCCGACGAACAGGCTTTCCCCCGAGGAACGCAGGCGCCGGAAACGGGAAGCCATCATCATTGTCGTGGCCATCGCACTCGTCGCGTTGCTGACGTTCGTCGAAAGCCGCGTCATTCATTTCGGCACCGATCTGCCGATCTCCAACACCATCTTGATGTTTATTCTCATAAACATCAACCTGCTGCTGCTGCTCCTGCTGCTGTTTCTCGTACTGCGCAACTTGGTGAAGCTGCTCTATGACCGCCGCCGCAAGGTGATGGGCGCCCGGCTGCGAACCCGGCTGGTAATCGCCTTCATTGCCCTGACCTTGCTGCCGTCCACGGTCCTGTTCTTTTTCTCCATCAACTTCATCACCAACAGCCTGGAGTTCTGGTTTAATGTGCCCATCGAACAGGCCCTGGAAAACTCGATCCGCGTGGGGCGCAGCCTCTACAATCGGTCGGAAGCCAACAACCTGTTTTTCCTTGAGCGCGCCGCCTACCAGATCAAGACCAAGAAAATGCTGGCCGCCAAAAAGCGCAAGGCCCTGAACAACTATATCCAGGTAGTGCAGCGAGCCTTCAACCTGGATGCCATCGAGGTGTATGACGTCAACACCAAAAGAATCACTTACGCCATCGCACCGGAGCTGGAGGAGGTGCCCTTCAATGCTGTTTCCGCCGACGACCTGCGCAAGGAAATGATGCCCAACGGCGTGCGCAGCATCACGGAAACGTTGCCCAACGGCGAGTTTGTGCGTACCATCGGCACGATTCCTTTTGAAAGCGATTTGGCCAAAGCCGATGCGCTTTTGGTCATTTCGGTCCTCATCCCACCGGCCATCGCGGAGAATTTGCAATCCATATCCAGGGGCATCGAGGAATATCAGCAGATCAAACTTTTGAAGAAGCCCATTCAGATTTCCTATTATATCTCTCTTTCCATAGTGGCCCTGCTGGTCGTTTTTTGTGCAATCTGGTTTGGGTTTTACCTGGCCAAGACCATTACCATCCCCATCATGGAATTGGCCGACGGTACCCGCAAGGTGGCCGACGGCGACCTCAGCTTCACTATCAGCATGGCCGCCGATGATGAGATCGGCTCCCTGGTCGACGCTTTTAATAAAATGACCCACGACCTGCGCGTAGGACGAGAGCAGCTGGAACACTCGGCCAAATTGTTGAAAGATCGAAATGTTGAAATTGAAGAGCAGCGGCAGTTTCTATCGATCGTCCTGCGGAACGTGTCTGCCGGGGTGGTAACCCTGGACGCCGAAGGCATCATTACCACCATCAATAAATCGGCTGAAAGGATGCTGGCTCTCGAAGCCGCCCGGATCTTGAACCGCCCCTTCTTCGATATCCTCACCGATCAGCACCTCAGCCTGGCTCAGGAGATCATGGACATCCTGACCCAGGGCCCGGTGGATGCCGTGGACCGTGCGATCAAGGCAACCGTTAACGGTCAGACCAAGAGCTTTCTGGTAACGGTAAATGCGCTGAAGGATGATGAAAATCGCAGCATTGGTGTCGTGGTGGTGTTTGACGATCTCACCGAACAGGAACGGGCCCAGAAGATGGCCACCTGGCGCGAGGTGGCGCGTCGGATTGCCCATGAGGTCAAGAACCCGCTGACCCCCATATCCCTGTCCGCGCAGCGCCTGAAGCGTAAATATGTCGAGCAGATAGAGGACCCGGTCTTCGAAGAGTGCACCCGGATGATCATCGACCACGTAGACCTCATCCGCAACCTGGTCAATGAGTTCTCCGCCTTCGCCCAGTTTCCGACGGCCAATCCGGTATTGTGCGATATCGGCAGCATTATCGAGGAAACCGTCACGCTTTACCGTGAAGGGCTGGACCAGGTGACGTTCGATTTCAAGGTTACCGAGGACATTCCCGAACTGAACCTGGATCGCCGGCAAATCAAACAGGCCATGATCAACCTCATCGACAATGCCGTGGCGGCTACGGAAGAAAAAGGCCGTATCACCATCGACCTGTCGCACGATGAGATATTAAAAATGGTCCGCATCGAGGTGGCCGATGACGGCCCGGGAATTTCCGATGAGGACAAAACCCGGCTGTTCGAACCGAATTTTTCGACCAAACGCGCAGGCATGGGCCTTGGTTTAACCATTGTCAGCTCGATTGTATTGGACCATAACGGTCGCGTGCGGGTGCAGGACAATCACCCCAATGGGGCGAAGTTTGTGATTGAGTTGCCGGTGGACACAACTAGTGTTGTGTCTCAAAAATAGGCATTATCAAGATAGCCTCTTTTGGACGGGAAGAAACGAACATGCTATCTCTCAGGCCGCAGGGCAAACACGAAGATAGACATATTAAGTAAAAGGAGTTGTTTAGATGTTCCCCTCGATATTGATTGTAGACGACGAAACCTCCATCCTGCAGTCCCTGGGAGGTCTGCTGACCGATGAGGGGTTTGAGGTAATCGCCGCCACCAACGGCTATGAAGCCCTTAAGATTATCGATGCGGAGTCTCCCGACCTGGTTCTGCTCGATATCTGGATGCCGGGGATCGACGGCATTGAGACCCTGAAGGAAATAAAAAAGTCGCACCCCATCCTGCCGGTCATTATCATTTCGGGACATGGCACGATTGAAACCGCCGTACGAGCCACCAAACTGGGGGCTTACAACTTTATCGAAAAACCGCTGTCGATCGACAAGGTGATCGTCACCATCAACAATGCTCTGAACTTCAGACGGCTGGAAGAAGAAAATCAATACCTGCGTAAGAAAACCCTGGAGAAGAACTCCATTACCGGCAACAGCCCGGCAACCGCCGAGCTCAAAAAAGAGATCTCCATTGCCGCTCCCAAAGATGCCTGGATCCTGATAACCGGTGAAAACGGTACCGGCAAGGAACTGATCGCCCGTACCATCCACCAACTCAGTTCAAGGGCCCAGAAGCCCTTGATTGACGTCAACTGCGCCGCCATCCCTGAAGACTTAATAGAAAGCGAACTGTTCGGTCATGAAAAAGGAACCTTCGAAGGTGCTGCCACCAAAAAACGCGGCAAATTCGAATTGGCCAACGGGGGAACGTTGTTTCTGGATGAAATCGGCGACATGAGTCTGAAAACCCAGGGCAAGATTCTGCGGGTCCTGCAGGAGATGCAGTTTCAGCGTGTGGGTGGCTCCCGGACCATCAATGTGGATATCCGGATCATCGCGGCCACCAACAAAAATCTGGAAACTGAAATTCAGAGCGGCACCTTTCGAGAAGATCTTTACTACCGGCTGAATGTGATCCCGATCAATGTGCATTCCCTGAAGAACAGACGGGAAGACATCCCGCTTTTGGTGCAAACATTCATTCGGGAAAACGCCCATGAAAACATGGGGCGTGAAAAAGCGCTCACCGACGCCGCCATGGATAAACTGTGCGGCTACACCTGGCCCGGCAATGTCAGGGAGCTTAAGAATCTCGTTGAACGCTTGATGATCATGGTCGAGAAAGATGTGATCGACATCACCGATCTGCCCCACCTGGGCGGGGCCCCGGCCGCAGAAAGCGGCCTGTCGGAACACAGCCGGCTGTTCGCAATCGGTAACCTCAAGGAAGCCAAAAAAGCCTTTGAGCAGGCCTTTATCCAAAGCAAACTAAGCGAGCAGGACAATAATATCACCAAGACTGCCGAGGCTATCGGGGTGGCCCGCAGCTACCTGCACAAAAAGCTGAAGAATACTTCCTAAACACCTTATAAACCCATGCGCATCGTTAGTGGAAAACTGGGCGGCCGCAAGCTATTTTCCCTCGGTGGCCGGCACATCCGGCCCACCTCCGACCGGGTAAGGGAAGCGCTCTTCAACATCCTCGCCGAACAGGTTACGGACGCCACGGTCCTGGACCTGTTTGCCGGAACCGGTGCCCTGGGCATCGAGTCGGCCAGCCGGGGCGCCCGGGAGGTTGTCAGTATCGACAACAGCCGCGAGGCCATTCGCACCATCCAGAAAAATGTCCACCAGTTCGCCCTCGAAGAGACCATCCGGATGATCAAATGGGATATCGCCCGCAATTTAAATTGCATCCAGACCACCGACCCGGTGTACGATCTGGTTTTTATGGATCCACCGTATGAACGGGGGCTGATCGGTAAGACCCTGGACAACCTGCACGCAAGTTACAGCTTAAAGCCCGGCGCCACGCTTGTAATCGAGCACTCGCACCGGGAAGATCTACCGGCAGAAAGGGCTTTTATGGAAATAGCGGATCAGCGCAAATATGGAAAAACGCTTGTCTCGTTTTTGAAATATGTGGTATGAACGCCAACAAAATAGAAGCTATCTCAAAGCAGCCTTCTTGTTGGGCGAAGCTCGCAGAGCGAAGACTGATTGGCCCAATCTTCAGCCTCCGCTTAAGCTACGGCCGATAAACTCAGTTGGGCGTCTTGCTTGTCCGGCGACTTGTGCAGCGTAGCCTAAGGCGAAGACGTAAGCTCGAAGAGGGAAGACTGGACTTGAACCAAAATCCTGCTTTGAGATAGCTTCTGCTGACCTATTCGGATCATTATCTGCGAAATGCACCACGCGATAAATCTTTAACCAAAGGTTACGCCATGGAACGTATCGCCATCTACCCTGGTTCCTTCGACCCGGTCACCAATGGCCATTTGGACATCATCAAGCGCGGTCTCAAGATCTTCGATAAAATTGTCGTCACCATTTTACACAACCCGCAGAAGAAGACGCTTTTTTCCCTGCCGGAGAGAATCAAACTGCTGGAGACCTGCCTGGCTGATTGCAATAATGTGGAAGTGGCCTCTTACGACGGTCTGCTGGTTGACTACGCTGAAAAACGCGGGGCTCATGCGATTTTACGGGGCATGCGCGCCGTCTCCGATTTTGAATATGAATTTCAGCTGGCCTTGATGAACCGGAAATTGAAAAGAGAAATTCAGACGGTTTTCCTGATGACCGGCCTGCGCTGGATCTTTACCAGCTCTTCCATTATCAAGGAAGCAGCCGAGTTCGGCGGTGATATCGATGACATGGTGCCGGCGGAAGTCAACCGCAAGCTGATGGAAAAGCTGGGAAAGAAGAAGTGAAGTCAGCAAATTAGGTGGAAGACTATTAGACTGAAGTGAAGCCCTCCGTCATTAGACATCGCGCTTATCTGTTGCAGCCACCCGCTCCAGCCAGAGAACCACAGCGAATCCCACCACGGCCAGGCCCATAGCCAGGAAAAAAGGGCCGTCCATTGCATCCGGCAGTGCATTGCGAACCTGGATGACATGCTCCTTGCCGCGGATGATCTTGGTTGCCACCACCTCCTTCCAGGGCCAGATCCGGGGTAAAGACCCCGCCATCAGGCCGGTAAGAAAGGCAATGGTCAAATTATAATACCGGTCCAGCAACAGATTCAGCACCCGCGCAAAACCGGTCAATCCAACCAGACAGCCGGCGCAGAAGATCAGGATGGTGATGAAATTGTCGACCAGAAACGGGTTCTTTAGACATCCGGTGATGAATTCGTATTTCCCCAAAATCAAGAGAATAAAGGCCCCGCTGATCCCCGGCAGAATCATGGCGCAAATGGCCACCAGTCCTGAAAAGAAGATAAACCCGACAGTTTCCGGGGTAGAAACCGGCACTGCATTGACAATCAGCCAGGCCACCAGGCCACCGACGATAAAAGTGAGACCGGTAGTCACAGACCAGCTGGAGACATAGCGGCTGACCACCAGCACCGAGGCAGCGATAAGGCCGAAGAAAAGACTCCAGATGAAGACCGGATGGGTATGCAGCAGGTAGTTCACCAGCCGGGCCAGGCTGATGATGGCAGCGCCGATGCCCAGAAACAGAGCCAGCAGGAACCGCACGTGCAGCGTGGCCAGAGCACCTTTCAGATCAAACTTCAGCAGCATGGCAGCCATGTTTGTGTCGGCCGATTTAATGGCTTGCAGCAACTGCTGGTATATACCCGTAATCAATGCCATGGTCCCGCCGGAGACCCCGGGTATAATATCAGCGGTCCCCATACACACGCCCTTGAGGGTCAGCAAACCCGCCGCCCGCATCGTCCGCGGACCCGGACTGGCCATAAACGCCTCTCTCCAAGTCAACTTTTCATTTTCCATATACATCTAATTCCCCTAATACGAAAAAACGATATCTTCTGTAAGAGAGACCGTCGAGAACCATAAACGGGGAAATCATTCACAGGTGTCAGGAGTTGTACCCCAGCTTTTGTCCCCCAAAGCCAATTGCTTTACATGTAAAAGGGCGCCTGGCCACAGGTGGTAGATTTTGGTTCAGGGCAAGGCCGCAGCTTTCTTTGCAACCGGAGGCGTAGTTATTCTACGTCGAGGCTTGCAAAGAAGCGAGAACGCAGCCCTGGGCCAAAATATGCCGCCTGTGCCCAGGCGCCTATTCGTGCCAGCCATGTTCGCCGATTAACTTTACGAACCGACACCCCCCCATCCTGGTCTGGTGAATCCCATCCTCGTCCCGATATAGCTTGATCAGCTCCTGTACATGTTGGTCGCCCACCGGCATCACCAGCCGGCCGCCCACCGCCAGCTGCTGTACCAGAGCGGACGGGATATCCGGAGCACCGGCCGTCACCATGATGGCATCGAAGGGGGCCTGGTCGGACCAGCCGGTGGTACCGTCCGAATAGCGGGTGACAATGTTGTGGTATTTCAACCGGTCAAACAAGGCCCGGGTTTTGACAAACAGGGAATGGATGCGCTCGATGGTATAGACCCGGAAGGCAATTTCAGCAATGATTGCCGCCTGGTACCCAGAGCCGGTTCCAATTTCGAGCACCCGGTCATCCGGGCCCAGTTGCAGGGCCTGGGTCATCTCGGCCACGATATAGGGCTGGGAGATGGTCTGACCGTCACCGATCGGCAGCGGGTAATCGCCATAGGCCTGGTCCATCAGGGCTTCGCTGACAAATCGATGCCGCTGTACTTTCTGCATGGCGGCCAGGACAGCCAGATCGGAGACCCCCCGGGCCTCGATCTGCTTTTTAACCATGGCCTCCCGTTGACGGCGATATTTTAAGGGGTCCGCTTCCATGCTCCCACGCTATTTTGTTCGATTGCCCCCGGCAACCCACATCAACGACCCGGGCCGGTAAGATTGACCCGTCAGTCATCTCAAGGGGGCTTTGCCTTGGTTTCTAACAAATACGCCGGTTTTCGTCAACCACTCAAATCCCTTGATTTTTTTGAGAAATTTGCAGATAATGACCCTTGACCGACTTCCGGAGAATCCGGCCCTTAAATTCATCCTGGCAGCAGATTAAATGGAAACCTCGAAACATCTCGTCATTTCAACAATCCTGTCGGTAATCATCGTTGTTGCCGGTACCCTGGGCTACATGCTGATAGAGGGTTGGGATTTTCTCGATTCCCTCTACATGACGGTGATAACCATTTCCACCGTGGGGTTCATGGAAGTCCAACCCATGGGCGACCCGGGGCATCTTTTCACGATTTTTCTCGTATTTTTTGGAGTCGGGCTAACGCTATATGTGGCCGCCGCAGTGGTGCAGTTCATGGTGGAGGGCCGAATACGGATTATAATGGGGAGGCGCATGGTGGACCGAAAAATCAGTCATCTCAACAATCACTATATCGTCTGCGGCTACGGCCGTATCGGCCGGGTGTTGTGCAACAAGCTCCGGCGCGGCCCGGTTGATGTGGTGGTCTTGGAGCAGGACCGGGAGCTGATCTCCCAGATGGACGAAGACAAGGTCCTGTATATTTGTGGGGACGCCTCGGATGAAGAAACCCTCCTGAAAGCCAGGGTAAAAAAAGCCAAGGGCCTGAAATCTGTCCTGGCCACGGACACCGACAACGTCTTTCTGGTGTTGACCGCCCGACAGCTGGCCCCGGAACTGACCATCATGGCCCGGGCCAGCCGAGAGTCCTCTAAAAAGAAGCTACTGGCCGCCGGGGCCAGCTCGGTAGAATCCCCCTACGAAATGGGTGCCCTGCGCATGGCTCAGAAAATCCTGAGTCCCACGGTCACCAGTTTCCTGGACCTGGCTTTTGAGCACAGTCACAAGGAAATTCAGATGGAAGAGATCCCGGTGCTGCCCAGTTCGGAACTGGCCAATGTCATGTTGAAAGACTCCGGCATCCGCCAACGCTTCAACCTGATCCTGATCGCCATCGAACTGGAAGGCGGGGATATGCTTTTCAATCCCTCATTTGAATATGTGATCAAGCCGGGCGATACCGTCATCGCGGTGGGCGAAAAGGGAAACCTGCGCAAACTAGAAGCTATCCTGAGTCCGGGCGGGGTGCCGGCAGCAGAAAAAACTTGACAGTCTGCCGGGTTTGACTATAGGTTGCGACGACACAGGAAATTGAAACTATGGAACTGACCTTCAACAAAGCAGCAAACCGTGAAAGCACCCGCTGGTGGTGGTGGCAGAACTGCGTCAACTGTCCTGCCGGCGGACTGTAAGCTCGAATAACATACATTAGGATTTCGGGACCGTGGCAAGACAGGCCACGGTCCTTTTTTGTTTTTAGGGCCGTGGTAAGCCGCGGCCCTTTTTAATTACTTCGTTGCCCCGATCCCGATCATTCATGGCGACGACGCTTAAACAGACCGATAAGAGGATTTATGCGATTAAGTCAATTCCCTGCAAGAGAAGAATTCGAAGCTTTGGCAACCCGGCACAACGTGGTGCCGTTGTGCGCCGAAATCCTGGCCGACACGGACACCCCGGTTTCACTGCTGCGGAAATTCTACACCGGCAGCGGCCCGGTATTCCTCCTGGAGAGTGTTGAGGGGGGTGAACGGTGGGGACGTTACAGCTTTTTGGGCACCTCGGCCCGGAGCCATATCCGGGTTTATGGAGGCCACGTCGAGGTGACGTCCCAGGGAAAGTCAACAAAGATCCCCCACGCCGGCGATCCGCTGAAAATCCTCAAGGAGCTGTCAACCGGATTCGACCCGGCCAGTGTACCCGGTCTGCCGCGTTTCTGGGGCGGCCTGGTGGGCTACATGACGTATGAAATGGTGAGTTTCTTCGAAAAGATCCCCAACCGGCTGCCGGACACCGCAGCGCTGGCCCATTTCATCATCCCGGACGAGCTGATCATCTTCGACAACATCCGGTATACCATGACCGCCGTGGCCATTGCCTTCATCAACGACCATGAAGATGCCGCGGCTGCCTACCAGGAAGCCGCCACGCGAATCGAACGCATGACGGTCACCATGCACACCAGCCTCCCAACCGACGAACATGGCAACGGCGCCAGCAATGGCATGCCGGAAGCCGAAATCGAACCGGACACATTCAAAACAATGGTAACCCGCGTGAAAGACTATATCCGGGCCGGGGATGTTATCCAGACCGTGATTTCGCAGCCGTTTACCTGCCGGGCACCGAATGATCTCTGGATGCTCTACCGGGCCCAGCGCTATATCAATCCTTCCCCCTATCTGTTTTTCATGCACCTGGACGACACCGCCCTGGTGGGTTCGTCACCGGAAACCATGGTGCGGCTGGAAAACCAGATAGCAACGCTAAGGCCCATTGCCGGCACCCGTCCGCGCGGTGAGTCGGAAAAGGCTGACCGCCTGCTGGCCGATGAATTGCTGGCCGATGAAAAAGAACGTGCCGAGCACCTGATGCTGGTTGACCTGGGACGCAATGATCTCGGCCGCATCGCTCAGACCGGTACCGTCCAGGTAACCGACCTGATGTTTGTGGAACGCTATTCCCATGTCATGCACCTGGTCTCGAACATCACCTGTGATTTGAAGCCGGAGATGGACGCCTGGGATCTGATCCGGTCCACATTCCCGGCTGGGACACTATCCGGGGCGCCCAAGGTAAGGGCCATGGAAATCATCGCGGAACTGGAAAACACCCCCCGGGGTCCCTATGGCGGCGCGGTTGGCTATATCTCTTTCAGCGGCAACATGGATCTGGCCATCACGATCCGGACTGCCAGCGTGGAATCCGGGAAACTGACCATCCGCAGCGGGGCCGGCATCGTGGCGGACAGCGATCCGGAAAAAGAATTTCAAGAAACCGTCAACAAGGCCATGGCCATCCAGAAAGCACTTGAAATGCTAAAGTGAGGTTCCCCATGATCGTCATGATAGACAACTACGACTCATTTACTTACAATCTGGTGCAATACATGGAACAGATGGAGTACCCGGTCCATGTGGTTCGCAACGATGCCCTCTCTATACATGACCTGGAGAGACTGGCACCCACCGGCATCGTTCTTTCGCCAGGCCCCGGCCGACCCGATACGGCCGGGATCTCCCTGGCCACCGTCCAAACCTTTTCGGGCCGGGTGCCCATCCTGGGTGTCTGCCTGGGGCACCAGACCATCGGTCAGGCCTTCGGCGGCCGGGTGGTTTCCGCCCAGGCCCTCATGCACGGCAAAACGTCGATGGTCACTGGCGACGGTCAGGCCCTGTACAAAGGGATCCGCAAACCGTTTCAGGCCATGCGCTATCACAGCCTGGCCATCAGCCGGGCGGATTTGCCGGAATGTCTGGTCATTACTTCGGAGTCCGACGATGGTGAGATCATGGGCGTTCGGCACCGCAGCCACCCCACCGAGGGCATTCAGTTCCATCCGGAATCGATCATGACCCCGGTCGGCAAGCGGCTACTGCGCAACTTTTTAAATTCAACTGTGAGTAAACAATAACATGCGGCTATCTCAAATATAGGAGACACAACATGTTTCGAGAATACCTTAAAATGATCATCGCAGGCGTAGAACTGAACGAAGAACAGATGACGGAAATGATCACCGCCGTGCTTTCGGGTGATATTACGGACGCTCAGATCGGGGCGATGATGGCGGCCCTGGCCACGCGGGGGGAGACCTACGCCGAACTGGCCGGCGCAGCCAAGGCCATGCGGCGCAAGGCCCAGCGCATTCAGCCGCCGGGGGCCATCGTCGTGGACACCTGCGGTACCGGTGGTGACGGTGCGCAAACGTTCAACATCTCCACTACGACCGCCTTTGTAGTCGCCGGCTGCGGTGTCATTGTGGCCAAGCATGGCAATCGCTCCGTCTCCAGCCAGTGCGGCAGTGCGGACTTGCTCGAGGCGCTGGGTGTCAAGATCGATACGGCCCCGGAAATCGTGGAAGAGGCCCTGCATGAAGTCGGGATCGGCTTTCTCTTCGCGCCGGTGTATCACAGCGCCATGCGCCATGCCGCCCGGGCCCGGACCGAAATCGGCCTGCGTAGTATTTTCAACATGCTCGGCCCGCTGACCAATCCGGCCGGGGCCAACTGCCAGTTGCTGGGGGTCTATGCCCCGGAGCTCACGGAGATGTTCGCGCAAGCCCTTTCACATCTGGGCGCCCGGCAAGCCATGGTCGTACACGGCCATGACGGCCTCGACGAGATTTCCGTTTGTGCCCCCACCCGCATATCGGAATTGAAGGACGGTCTGGTGAAAACCTTTGACCTGAGCCCCCAGCAATTTTTCGGAGGCCTGGCCGAACCCACGGCCCTGGCCGGTGGTGACAGCGCCGCCAATGCGGTCATCACGCGTGAAATCCTGGATGGCGCCGCGGGCGACAAGCGCAACGTGGTCGCCCTCAATGCCGCTGCCGCCCTGATTTGTGCGGGCGCGGCGGCGGACTTTCCCGCCGGGATCAAACTGGCGGAAGAATCAATCGATTCAGGCGCCGCCCGCGAAAAGCTCACCAGCCTGGCAACCTTCACCACCGAAAACGGATAACCGTCATGGCCCCAGATATTTTAACCCAGATCGTGGATCGTAAGCGTGCCGATGTCGAGATAGCCCGGCAAAAACTACCGCTTGGTGAAATCCGCAACCACGCTGCAGCGGCCGCCCCACCGCGGGCTTTCCTGGCGCAATTCACCGGCGCGCGGCAAACCGCCGTGAATATTATTGCCGAGGTCAAACGCGCCTCACCTTCCAAAGGCCCTATCCGCCCCGATCTGGACCCGGCCGCCCTCGCCGGGGCCTATGCCGCCGGCGGAGCTGCGGCTATTTCGGTTCTGACCGACACACCGTATTTCATGGGTAGCCTGGATGACATGGCGGCGGCCAAGGCGGCCGTAGATATCCCGGTACTGCGCAAGGATTTCATCCTCTCCGAGTACCAGGTATATGAATCCCGGGCCCGCGGCGCCGATGCCATATTGCTGATCGCACGCATCCTCACGCCCGGGCAATTGCAGGCCCTCTATCAATTGAGCAAATCCCTCGACATGGATGTGCTGCTGGAAATCCATGCCGAGACAGAGATAGAGACCGCCCGGGCCGTTGGTGCCCAGCTTATCGGCATCAACAATCGCAACCTGAAATCTTTCGCAACCGACACCCAGACGGCCATGCGTCTGGCGGAGCGGCTGGGCCCCGGCTGCATACCGGTCGCGGCCAGCGGCATCAGCACTCCAGCGGATATCAAGGCCAACCTGGCGGCCGGCATCCGCAACTTCCTCATTGGCGAGAGCCTGGTGCGGGCGGCCGACCCCACCCGGTTATTACAGGACATGCTAAACGGGCAGGCGCGATGACGACCGACACGTCCAAAGCGGGTGTATTCACGGACCGGCCCCAGGTTAAAATTTGCGGGTTGATCCGGCCGGAGGAAGCCGTGGCCTGTGCCCGGATGGGGGCCGACGCCATCGGCCTGGTCTTCTTCCCCAAAAGCCCTCGCCACCTGACCCCCCGTCAGGCGCGTGACATCTGTCGCCAGTTGCCGCCCGGTGTCACGCCGGTGGCCGTCTGTGTGGATATGCCGTCCGCCGACATCTTGAGCCTGGCAACCGCATGCGGCTTTAACACCGTCCAACTCCACGGTCGGGAAACACCCCAAAAAGTTGCCCGCTTAAGCCAGTGGGGTTTACGGGTCATCAAAGCCCTGTTTGCACAGCGGCCCCCTGGATTTGAACAGGCCTCTGGTTACCCGGCGGCAGCCGCCCTGCTGGTTGAGTGCGGAATGGGCTCCCTGCCGGGCGGCAATGCCGAGGTATGGGATTGGCAGCTGCCGCGGACACTCTTTGAACAGCAGCCGGTTGTTCTGGCCGGCGGTCTGGATCCCGGGAATGTCCGCATGGCCCTGCAAACCGGCCGGCCGGATGCCGTGGATGTGAGTTCGGGCGTGGAAGCCTCTCCCGGTCGTAAAGACCTGGAAAAGGTAAAGGCTTTTATTGATGTTGTGAAAGGGCGGGCGGCCGGGCGGCCGTTGTCCTTCAAAAGACCATTGCGGCAGGTATTTTAGCGGATGCCGAGGTACTTCAGAGTCCGAGTATTTTGTTGATGGCGTCGATGATAACCGTTAAATCCGGGACAGGTTTCAAAAACAAATTTTCAGATCCCATACCGATCGCTTTCAATTCATCCGGCAGCCGGTAATCAACCGAACCGGTGTGAATCAGAAATTTCATATCGGGTCGCATACCATGGGACTTCAAGATCATGGTATCACCGCTGATACCGGGCAGACGCAGGTCGACAATGGCGATATCCAGGTTTTCAGATTCAACGATTTTCAGGGCCTGCTCAGCGCTTTCAGCCGAAAACACATCAAATTCGTAGTCGTCCAGAAAATCCGAGAGACTCTCCCTTATACCGGGTTCATCATCCACCACCAGAACCTTCACTGGCAAATCCCTGCTCATAAAACAGTCATCCCCTTGTGTTGCGCACCCGCCGTAATCGGTATTCTGTTAGCGATCAACGTCCCAATCCCAGAGCTTATTTAGTCTGTTTATGGCTTTTTTACAATTCAAAATCGATCAACCGTCGAAATTGACCAATTATATAATCAGATTCAGGTTCATCGCCATATCTTTCACCGGCTTTACAGTCATGTGCCCCGGTCGTTTGCCGATCACACGCCATTATTGGGAGAAGTTGTAATCCCCGGTTCGTTATCCACAATCGGAGCAGTTATGCTGGAAATGACCGGTCCCGCGCTGCTATTTACACAAACATTTCAATTCAGATATCGGCATTTTTGCAAAAACCTTAAAAAATTTAAAGTAGTTGTAATATCTTTCCGGGTGATGTGCCCATGTTCAGAAAGGTGCCCCCAAGGCAGGTGTCGCTAGTGTTGTGTCCCACAAATAAGGCAAATAAATTCAGCCCGCTTGATATCGAGTTAATGAGGTTTACTAATTTCGGAATGTTTTCAAGGCGAACGCCGCAAACAAATTCAAAATTCTAAATGTCAAATGACAAAAACAAATCCTACCAGCTTGTAATGATAGGTTTTGTTTGTTTCTTTCGGTCATTATGATTTGCCCTTTTGTTTCTAATTTTGAAATTCGAATTTGCGGCGTGAGCCTTGAGAACATGCCGGATTTTTCCTCGCCTTAAAGCATTGTGGCGGCAGCGCTATTAAATAAGAAACTTATGAGACGCAACATTAGAATCTATCTCAATCCCTGGATAAACCCGGTTACGCCCTCGACACCGGCCTCATCCACCAGGCGAATCGTCTGGGTGCCGATGACGGCAATATCGGCCCGGCCCTTCAAAAAATCGATATCGGCTTTATTTTTGACTCCGAAACCCAAAGCCAGCGGCAGACCGGTAGCCTGCCGGCAGCGGGCCAGGTAACGATCCAGTTCATTGGAAAAGGCGGTCTTGTCGCCCGTGACCCCCTTGCGGGCGACACAATACATGAAACCCCGGCCATGGGAAGCCAGGTACTGCATACGTTCATCCGAGGTGGCGGGGGAAAATATCAGTATCGGGTCAAGTTGGTTGGCAGCCATCGCTTCCAGATAGTCGGCCCCCTCTTCCGGCGGCAAATCCGGTACTATGGCGCCTTTTAAACCATGGCCTGACATCGTTTGAGCAAACCGGGCAACCCCATACCTGTATAATATATTATAATAACTCATAAAAAGAAACGGTATGTCGAAGGTCGCCGCGGCCTGCCGTGCAAATTCGAGACAGTCCCCGACGGTGGTTCCGCCAGCCAGCGACTTCTGGTTGGCATGCAGGATCACCGGCCCGTCGGCGATGGGTTCCGAAAAGGGAATCTGCAACTCCATCAGATCCACTCCGGCCCCCACCATTTTCTCGATAATTCGAAATGAACTTTCTAGGTCGGGATACCCGATGACAAGATGGGTCATCAGGAGAATTTCTTTTTCTTTTAGTCTTTCCTGTATATACGCTTCAAGCATGGTACCCCTCCGCTTTGGCCATGATGAATTCTTTCCATTGGGAATCTTCGAGCGCATCGGCCACCGTGAATATGTCCTTGTCGCCGCGTCCGGACTGATTGATGATGATGCTGTCCTGCGTAAGTACGTCCGGTGCCTCCTGGAAGGCCCGGGCAAAGGCGTGGGCCGATTCCAGGGCCGGGATGAGCCCCTCCTTTTGCATGGTCAGCGAGACCGCCGCGACCACTTCCCGGTCGGTCGCCGCTTCGAACCGAACCCGACCGCTCTCGTTGAGGCTGGCCAGGATGGGTGACACACCCACATAATCCAGCCCGGCGGCCACACTGTGCGTTTCCATCATCTGGCCGTCGTCATCCTGTAGAAAATAGGTTTTATAGCCCTGCGCAACGCCGATGCTGGCATCTTCAGAGGCCAGTCGGGCGGCATGTTCACCGCTGTCGAGCCCCCGCCCGCCGGCCTCGACGCCCACCAGGTCCACGCCTTCATCTTCGAAAAATTCGCTGAAAATACCCATGGCGTTGGAACCGCCACCCACGCAGGCATAAATGCGGGCCGGCAAGGCGCCTTCGGCGGCCAGGATCTGTTGCCGGGCTTCCTGGCCAATGATGGACTGAAACCAGGCCACCATCTCGGGAAACGGGTGCGGCCCGCAAGCCGTTCCCAGGACGTAATGGGTGCTGTCCATGTTGCTGACCCAGTCCCGGAAAGCTTCGTTGATGGCATCCTTCAATATGCGGGTGCCCTCCTCAACCGGCACGACCGTGCCACCGAGCTGCTCCATCCAGAACACGTTGGGCCTTTGGCGTTCAACATCCACCGCCCCCATGTAAATGGTGCAATCAAAACCAAAGCGGGCCGCCATGGTGGCCGTGGCGACACCGTGCTGCCCGGCCCCTGTTTCCGCAATCACCCGGGTCTTGCCCATCCGGCGGGTCAGCAAGCCCTGGCCAATGACGTTGTTGGCCTTGTGCGCCCCGGTATGGTTCAAGTCTTCACGCTTGATGTAAATCTTGCCACCCCCGAAATGCCGGGTCAGGTTGTCGCAATAGGTCAATGGTGTTGGCCGGCAGGAATAGGTGGACATGATTTCTTTATATTCGCGCCAAAAGGCCAAGTCCTGTTTGGCCTCGTAAAATACATTTTCCAGTTCATCGAACGTAGCCACCAGAATTTCCGGCAGAAACGCCCCGCCGAACCGGTCGTAGTACCCTCTTTTAAGCATGGGAAAATCCTCCAAGTGTCTGTGAAAAAACGAACTGGTCGGTCCGGCACAAAAGTTCGGAATAGATCGCGCTGCGGGCCTGGGGAAAATGAATAAAGCGCTGGACCTCCAGAACCGGGTCGCCGGCTGACAGCGCCAGCACGGCGGTTTTGGCACGGTCCGGATAGACAATCCGAAAGTTCTGTTTACCGCCCTCGGGCTGCATGTAATAATGCTCGTCCACCAATTGCGACAGGGACATGCTGTCCCGGAACACCCGATCGATGCCCTGGAAAAGATCCGGATGGAGCCAGATACCTTCGAGCACGACCGGTTGCGCCTCAACCGCTTGCAACCGTGAAAAGAAATAAGCCGCCTGTCCCTTGAACGGGTTTTCCGGTCCCCCGCCGGCTTTTTTCTGCAGGGCTGGTTTTTTCAGCATTTTAGTGCTCACCCGGATGCCCTTGGCCTGAAAAGAGGCGCTGGTCCCGGCCAGCGAGAAAAGATCGACTTCCTCGGTGCGCCCCAACACAAAGGTTCCGGCACCCCTTTTGCGGACCAGCACGCGCTTGCGGACCAGGACGTCCGTGGCCTGGCGCGCAGTTGGCCGGCCGATACCGTATTCGGCTGCCAGTTGATGTTCCGAGGGAATCCGGCTGCCGACCGCATATTCGCCGCTGCGAATCTTAGTGGTCAAAATCTCAGCCAACTGGTGATACAGCGGAACCGGTGACTGATGGTTGAGCATGATCTTCCCTCCCGTTCATCAATTTGCGACTTCCTGCAGCAAGCGACCCTATTTGGATACGCTGCCGGGATGAAATATGACTTTGGAAGTAACTTTTATTGGTAAAGTTGTCAATACAAATTTGAGGTGTCCATAATCAGCGCCCCCATTCGTGGGATAGTGTGGCGGCGTCCCGTTGGAAATAGACGTAAAATATTACCACAGCGCGAGAAATGATCGGCCTGCGGGGCTTACAGGGGTTTAAATTCAGGTGTGTTTATGGTATAAAAGACCGTTCAAACCTGAGTCCGTTACCCGAATTGAAGCGACCTGCTCTCGCCGGGAATCACTCACTTCGTATCCTCCAGGCGCTTCTTCATTGGGACGACTGAACTGTATTGCGAACAGAACCGATCAACTCAATCTGGCCCTGTTGAACTGCGAGGTAACGCATGCTGTCCGACAGTGAACAGCACTACTTGCTCAAAGCCGTGGAAGCGTTTCGCCGACGGATGATTGTGATCTCTCCGGATTATAAAATCCTGGCTGCGACCAGCAGTCCCGAGGGCATGCAAATTGGCGACACCATCGGCAAGCTCTGTCACGAAGTGTATTACGAGCGACCGTCCCCCTGCCTGAACTGCGCTGTCGAAGAGGCCGCCGCCACCGGTCAATCGGCCCTGCGTATCAATGATGACGAATCCGCGGACTTGGGTAAAATGACCTGCTTCTATGCCTACCCAATTTTCACAGACGGTGAAATCGAAGCCTTCGCCAGCATGGAGTTCAACCTGCCCATCCATGGGGGGATCGAGGAACGCTTGCAGCGCACGAACATCATGCTCCGCAACCTGATCGAGAGTTCGGTGGACGCCGTTATCGCTGCTGACCGAAAAGGCAATATCCTGGTATTTAATGACGCGGCCACTAAAATTACCGGTTACAGCCGCAATGAAGTCATCGAAACAGGGGATATCCGCGATATATATGCCGATGACCAGGCCTACAAAGTCATGCAGGATTTGCGCAGCGACGAACACGGCGGTCCCGGTAAATTGAAATCCTACCGGGTGGACGTCGTGAGCAAGGACGGCCAGACCATCCCCATCAGTCTGAACGCCTCCATCGTATACGGAGAGGGGCGCGAGGTGGCCACAATCGGTTTTTTTCATGATCTCCGCGAGGCGCTCAAGATGGAGACCGAGTTGAAAAACACCCAGCTGGAGCTGCTGCAGTCGGAAAAAATGGCCTCGCTGGGCAAGTTGTCGGCGGGCGTGGCCCACCAGCTGAACAACCCCCTGGGCGGCATCACGCTGTACACCAACCTGGTCCTGGAAGATTACGAACTGGAGGAGGATGCCCGCGAGGATCTGCACCGGGTGCTCAGAGACGCCGAACGCTGCCGCGACACGGTGAAGGAACTTTTGGAGTTTACCCGCCAGACAAGGCACTTCATGAAGCCCAATGATCTCAACCAGGCCATCACGCGGACGCTTTTCCTGCTGGAGCGCCAACCCCTGTTTCACAATATCGCCATTGAAAAAGACTTTTCCGAGACCCTGCCCCTGGTCACCTGCGACCTGCAGCAGATGAACCATGTGATCATGAACCTCATCCTGAACGCGGCCCAGGCCATGGACGGGCGCGGCGCCCTGAGCATAAAAACGGCACTCAAAGAAGCGGGTGACCGCATCCTCTTTGAAATTTCTGACACCGGCCCGGGGATTCCCCCGGACATACTGCCCCGCATCTTTGAACCCTATTTTACCACCAAGAAAGAAGGTCAGGGCACCGGCCTGGGCCTGAGCCTGGTCTATCGCATCATCGAAAACCATAATGGCCAGATACAAGCCAAGAGCACAGTCGGAGAAGGAACAACCTTTACAATCGAAATGCCGGCTACCATTAAACTTTCTGGAGAAGGAAACGATGACTGATGCACTCGACAGCATAACGATTCTGGTAGTTGATGACGAGCGGGATATTCGCGAAGGATCGGCACGCATCCTGAAAAAAATGGGTTGTGAGGTCCGGACCGCGGACCGGGGAGAGACCGGTCTCGAACTTATGGAGGAGAAGCCCGCCGCCCTGGTCCTGCTGGATATGAAGATGCCGGGCATGGACGGCATGGAAGTGCTGAAACTGGTCCGCCAAAATTATCCGGACACCCTGGTGGTGGTAATCACCGGATTCGCAACGGTCGAAACCGCCATTGAAGCCATGAAAGCCGGCGCCTATGATTTCATTCCCAAACCGTTTGAACCGGACCAGCTGCGCATCGTGGTCAACCGGGCCTGGGAAAAGATCCGCCTGAGTGCTGAAACCGAACGCCTGGCGGCCGAACGGTTGCGGACCCTGGTCGATCTCGATACCGAGAAGAGCCGGATCCACACCATCCTGGCCTCCCTGCCGAGCGGCACCGCCGTAACCAACACCAACGGGCAGGTCGTGTTGATGAACCCCGCGTTCAAACGGCAACTTGGCATCGACGCAGATGCCGCCCTGGGTAAACCGATCGGGGAGTATATATCCGACGCAGGCCTGAACGATCTGGCCATGGACATATCGCGCGGCCGGCACATCGATTATGACGATATCCCGGCCTACGAGTTTTCTTTGGAAAACAATCAGCACTTCATGGCTGCCGGGCGACCGGTGCTGGGGGAGAACAATGCCTGCCTGGGAGCTGTTATCAGTATTACCGATATCTCCACCATGAAATCGCTGGACCAGCTGAAGTCGGAATTCGTCGCCAAGGTCTCGCATGAATTGCGCTCGCCCCTTTCGACGATCCACGAGCAGCTGGCGGTGGTCATCAACGGCATCGTCGAAGTCGCTCCGGAAAGCGACCAGCAGATTCTCTCGCGGGCCAAGGAAAAAACCTTTGGCCTGATTTCGCTGATCAGCGACCTGCTGGATCTTTCCCGCATCGAGGAAGGGGCCATTTGCCGTGACATCCGCAGCATCCCCGTGGTCGACTTGCTGACGAGCATCGTGGATTTTCTCAAAGCCAAGTCGGATGCCAAGAATCAGACTCTGGCCCTGGAAGTTATCTCGGATGAGATCCCCGAGATCACGGCGGACGCCATCGCCCTCGAGAGTGTCTTCGGAAACCTGATCACCAATGCGATCAACTACACCCCCGACGGCGGCGCAATATCCGTCAAGGTTGATATGGCCGGGATCAACATCAGGGTACAGGTTGCTGATACGGGTTTCGGCATCGAGGCCAAGTATCTCGAAAACATTTTCGACCGTTTCTACCGGGTCAAGAACGAAAAGACCCGGTACATTACCGGCACCGGCCTCGGCCTGCCCATTGTGCGCGAATTGGTAACTTCGATGGGCGGCATGGTCGATGTGGAGAGCACCCCCGGCCACGGCTCGACCTTTACGGTGCTGCTGCCCACAACCGGGCAGTAACCTCTACCCCTCTAACGGCGGGCGGCCATTGACGCTTTAGGGGCAGACCATAAGACGCTCTGGAATACTGCAGTAATTGTAAAGGATCCTGGCCTGGAGGACCAGGCTTTGGATTACCCCTCAAAGGAGCTTTGCTAAAACCAAAAAGGAAAACCTGGCATCGCGCAGAGACGCTGAGTCGCAGAGACGTCCTCCTTAGACTAAGATAAACGAACAGTCCAGCGCAGTCGGGAAGGCAAAACCAGAATTTCGTCGCACTAGCGTGCGAAAAACCGGTTCATGCTTTTAGCAGTAGCGATCTTTTGGTTTTAATCCCGCGTAGCGGGAAACAAATTGTGGTTTTCTCTGCGTCTTTGCGTCTCTGCGCGAGAATATTGCTTTTATGGTATAGCCAACTATCTCTGACTCCCGGTAAGCAGGACAGGCTCCCGAATAGCAGGACAAGTTTGGTTCTGAGGACCAGGCTTTAAAGGCGGAATTAAAAGGCGGGAACTATATCAGTTAGTCCCCGCCTTATTGTTTTTATACTACTGGGAATGAATGGCCGTTATCTGCTTTAATAAGGCCTATATTAGGGATTGACCCTTTTGGTCGCAATATACTGTCGGTAACAAAACTATATTGATAACCGATACGAGCCGGGACATTACAGAAAAAGGCAACTTTCCTATCAAAGCAAAGCATTGCCTATAATGACTTTGCCTGTCACTCTTTGGGGTCGTTCTCAGATTTCTCGATTGGACCCTGTATATCACCAGAACTCATTTGTAGTTCAGACGTACTATCAATTGTTGAACGTATATGAATATCGCGCTGCGGAAACGCAATCACGATATCGCGTTCCTTGAAACGGCGATCGATTTCAAAGCGTACCGCCGTCTCGACTTTGAGCATATGGTCAACAGCAGTCCAAAAACGCAGTCTGAAGATCAGGGCGCTGTCCCCGAAATTTGTGAACAGGACTTCCGGGGCCGGATACTTCAAAACGCGTTTTGTCTTTCCAGCTATTTCAAGCAAGGTTTCCCGAACACGTTCAATGTCCGAACCGTAGGCAACGCCGACCTCCACATTCCGTCGCAGGCGCCTGTCCTTAAAGCTCCAGTTCGTCACCTGGCGGCTGATAAATTCAGAGTTGGGGATTATCAGGGAAGCGTTATCGTAGGATTGAACAACTGTGGAACGCACGTTGATCTTTTTAACGGTCGCCCAGGTTCCATTGATTTCCACATCATCGCCCACCTGGATGGGCCGCTCGAAAAGCAGAATGATGCCTGAAATGAAATTATTGACAATGTTCTGCAGGCCAAAGCCAATACCAATACCAAGCCCGCCTAAGGCCACGGCCATTGTGGCCGTGTTCAGTCCAAACACATGCATCGCAATTAAGATCCCCAGGATCCAAATGCCATAAACGGTAATCGTGGTTATCGAATCTTGCAGGCCAATCGCCTTGCCACTGCGACTCAGGAATTTTTTTTGAAACATCCAGCGCCAAAGTCGGGCCATGCCGTGCGTTGCCAGGAGAATCAATACAGAGTAGACCAGACCTAGAAAGCTGAATGTCATATTCCCGATCTTCAGTGGAAATCCCAGCACGGTATAAATATTGAGTAAAACCGCACGCTGCCCGCCCCAGGCAAGGATGAGGACGATCGCCAGTGAGAGCACACAAACAAGCTGCCCAACACGAATCATGAGCCACTGCCATGGATATTCATCGTGCAGGAGTTCATCCCTTTTGCTGACACTTTTCTCCCGGTAATAATGATCCCACTCTTGGAGCATCCTGTAAAACCCGATCCAGCAGAACATCACAATAATGCTCCGACCCCACGCCGCCAGCCAAAGTGTAGCCAGGGGCCCAAAGCCAATCATATCCAAAATGAGGGCCATCCCGGCAATCAGATAACTGATAGCCCTCAAAACGTTAAACGGGGGACGCCGGTACGGATTGTCCCCGGGTTCGGTTTTCAGACTAAAAGCCGCCTTGCGCCAAAATTTGAAGGCCCAGCCTATTAAGAATAACTCTAAAAGAATTCTGACAAGCAGCAATAGTACGGAAGCACTCCCAAGACTCCAGTCAACAATGAGAAAAAGCCAGCAGAAATACTGCACCAGGGTTATCAATCTTTTCAGGCGGTTTAACATTTCATCCGGCAGGGACGGTTCCCAGGACCAGAAATCTAGAATCACCTTTAGAAAACGGGCGAATATCAAAACGAACAACATTTCGGCCAAGAGTCGCAGTGCTGCGGTCGATAGGTAGAGAACATCGAGATAGGAATAAAGATAAATAAGTACGGCAACCCCGGTAATGAAAAACAACGAATTCAACAGTCGGACCGCCATCTGGTGATAGAGACCAAGCTTTACCAAAAGCGCATGATCCGCCAGGCGGGCAATGCCCTTGTTCAAACGCTTAAGCAGAAAGGTGAGCACGAAAAGTAATAATATAAATGCTACGAGGACATTACCGGAATTTTTCCAGAACCGCCATAGATCAACTTGCCATTCTTCTGTCCGTAAAATGCCATCTATTTCCTTTTTAATAATCGCCATCTCTGCTTCCAGAGCAGAGATGGTTATATAGGAGAAAAGTTCTTTGCGGCGCTCAAAAAGGTGTTGTTCTTTAAGCTTTTTTACCACCGCTTGAAAATTGAACGCGATATCTGCAAAAGCCTGATCGATTTCATTGAGTTGCTCCAGGTGGGATACGATAATTTTATCCAGCTGAGAGAGCAGTTTTTCTTTCTGGGCCAGTAGCCGGGATATTTCGCGGGTACGTGCTTTGAGGCCATCGACAGCACTGGCCGGGGCGCTTATTTTCAGCAGCTCGCGCAACTGCCTCTGATTCAAACGCTTCTGCTGATCTATGTTATTTTTAGCCAGGGTAATGATTTCTGCGCGCGGCGTAGTTTCAGCGATCATGTTGCGTACTTCACTGATTGAAGCCCGCAGTTCCGTTTGCGCCTTTTGGACGGCCGCAATAGAAATCCCAGAAGTCAACAGGAGGTTCTCGAAGGTTGAAACCCTGAGCTGGTAACCATTTAGGGCCGCTGTAAAAAAGAGCTTTTCACGCTTGAGGATCTTCAGTTGCTCCTTGAAGCTCTCAACACTTGCTTTCTCGGCCGCTACGGACTCATCAATAGCCCGACTTAGTTCAGAAAGATTCAGGCCCGGATCAGAGGCAGATGCTTGTGCATGCGCAGTGCCGGCCCCATATCCGCAAAGCCAAGCAACCGGGACCAGGATTAGCACCATGCATGCAAAGATTTCTTTTTTAACCATGTTTAGTGGCCTCCAAACAGAAACAGGGTTTTGATATGCTGGAGATAGTATCAAATTTTCAGTTGACTGATATGGGCAGCATCATAGCACTAGTCTGAAACCAACGTAACGCTTTTTCGGGATAAAGATATCCGCAGTTAGAAACAATTAACAAATCTCAGATCTGGCTATATCTCAACTCGACTCGTTCTGAACTGGGATTTCCTCATCAAGCCATGCCGTGAATAGCGTGTACATAATTGCGAGCACAACTGCACCGACAAAAAGGCCAATAATCCCTGACAAAATCATACCGCCCAGGGCACCTATCAAAATTACAAGCATAGGCACATCTACCCCGCGTCCCATGAGTATCGGTTTTAAAAGCCCGTCGCTGACACTGATAATAAGAGTCCAGATAAGGAAAAGAACCGCTGTCGTAGTGCTCGACACCGAAAATAAATAGACTGCCACAGGTCCTAAAATTAGGATGGGCGGCAATTGGCTGACAGCGCAGATTAACACCAGAACTGCCCAGAGACCACTTGCCGGCACACCTGCTACCAGCATTCCTATGGCGGATAGGATCGCCTGAATGACGGCTACCCCCACGACTCCCTGCATGACACCTCGGATGGCAGCCACCGCCAGGGCGGCAATTTTCAATCCTTTTTCACCTGTAAATCGAGTGAATACCTTTCGGGCAATACCAGCACTTGGCTCTGATTTCGCAAGAAAAACGCCAGCGATGCAGGTTGAAATGATAACCATGAATAGTCCAGAAAGCCCCCCACCCACAGAACCAAGTATGGTGCCTAAAGCTGTTTCGATTTGGGGCGCATATTGTTTTAAAGCTGCGGCAAGATTTGTCGATGTCAATAGCCATGCATTATGCAAGGATTCACCTACAACAGGCCAACCAGCCACACTTTCAGGCGGCGGCGGAATGGTAAGTGTTTTAGTCTGTATCTGTTCTACCACAACCTGGATCTTATCGACCGAAGATACAACGAGCAATACAGTCGGAATGACGAGTAGCGAAATAATTATGAGAACAAACAACCCGGCGACCAGAGATCTCCGGCCTCCTGTTTTTTTTGAAACCCTGGCAATAAGAGGCTCTGCGGCAACTGCCAGAATCATACCCCAGATAACCGGGATAAGAAATGGTTGGATCAACTGAAAGACCCAGAATGCCATAATCCCGATGACCGCCACTCTAATGAGGGCCTCGATAATATTCTTCCGAAATATCTTCTGGTTCTTCAAAGAATCCATAATGTCGTTACCTCTTGGGGTGCTTTTTCAGAACCTCCAATCCAGGTAATCCGGCTTATATCTTCCAGGCGTAGCCCAAAGCTCACCGTTATCACAATCCAGGTATCGGCAAAGTACTTGTGCCGAGTCGGAGCAACTGGGCCGGCACGTCTGAGATGTCGAACCACTCGGCGGGGGCTACCGTCCCGGAGGACATCTTGGCATGGGCCCTGATCCAAGCTAAAAATATCAGACGCGCCCGATTGCTCTGGGCAATCAACTCATCGTGTTTACGGTCCAGTTCACTATGCGTCTTCCGGTAGGTAATCCAATCATTGTCAATCTCTTCTTCGATGCGGTCGATTGTATTCAGGCGGTCCAACAGGTGTTTGCCAATAGCTTGTAGTTGCGTGTCGGTCGGGAACTTTCCTTCAGCCGGTAACAGTTTCTGGTTACGAATTGCATAGGTATCCAGCATCAGGCCATAAGCACCTTGGAAGCCCCGGTAGGCACGATCAAGATACTTCAAGGCCTCCAGGACCCTGAATTTCTCTTTTCTCAGGCCCTCGTGATAAATGACAACACCTTTATACTTTGCGTCTATCTTGGTATCCATTTTAAAAACGAGTGCTTCAGTGGCCGTGTCAATTCTTTCTATCAACAACTCGGCATAGCGGCCATAGGCGTTGATAATCGGTTGCGCCTGCCGCAAGGCGTCTAGAAAAGTTTTTTGAGCGCGAACGTTTTGGACAACCGACCGATAATGGGTATCCTTTAAACGAAGACGTTTTTCAATCCAATCCTCCGTTGTGTCCAGAAAGTCGGCGTACAGTTTAACCCGCGCTTTTTGAGATGGCGTGGTTTCCGCTATGGTTACGATTCTTACCGAGTAGTTCACCATCGCGCTCATTGTTCGTTTCGTTTCCGCCAGAAGACCATAGAGCGTCTGTTCTTCCGGCTCGGTCAATTTAAAAAATTCCCGGGTGTAGATAGCGTCGTCTTTGGTAAGGCCTATTTCGGCGTCACCGATCAGTGCGATGGTGTTGTCCGCAAAGAACGCCACATTTGCCTTGGTACTTTTTGTAAACTTTTGCGAGTACCCTTCCATAGATGCACAACCTGATAGATGGAAAAGCAGTGCCAAAACAAATAACAAGTACAATACTCCTCTTGATAATCTTAATGATTTCATTTTTTCTATCCTCCTCCCCCTAGTAAGGGTTATCAGAAATGATAAGAGCTGGAGTTGGTCAAGCTCGAATAATACCGCAAAATATAGGTTACCGTTACCCCGAGGGTAGTGTCAAGACAGGCCCTGCACCGCCGCCAGTTGGAGCCAACAGCCGAAAGAACGCGATGATCAGGCTAAGTGCTCGCTTGCTGTCAATATCCCGGTTGTCTATGTAAAACCAATGGTCAAGGTACCGGACTGCAGCAAAAGTATTTTTCGGTTGTTGCTTGCTGAAGGCCATATGAAAAGGAATCATAGTCTTTCCATTTTTGTCGGAGGTTGGAATCTGTAAATCGATGACCCTTCCCTCAGCTAAATGCCCAGGCGGCACCTGCACGCCTTTGGCTAAAAAATTCATCATGGCTGAGAGAGAGCGCGTCTGAATGGCAATTTCATCCTCTTTTATATCCGTTAAACGCTCTGTTATTTTAAAAGTATTTATATGTAAAGGTAGGCCTATAATTGTCTTAAATTCGTTAATCGGAGATTGCGTGGCTTCCGGAACGTTTTTTTCAAACAAAAGGTAAGCTGATTTAGCATCTTTTTGATCGACAATGCGCACTTCAAATGCCTCTATGTCCGCCAGAAGAATTAACAAATGTATGACGCGCTGAAATTTTTTGAGTTTATCAACTTCCCGGTCTAATTGTTCAGAAAGGTCAGTAGGCCCTGGCGCGGGAATAGTTTCAAACCCCATGTTTTCCACCTTCCCGATACGATGAATGCCTATCCGGAGCATAATATCAACAGACCATCCCTGCTGGGCTGCTGCAAAGATTGTTTCGGCGGGAATGGGCACAAGCATACGCTGTGCAAAATCACGACCTTCAATAGGAATATACGTAATAGTCGGGCGCTCTTCATAGCCCAGATTTGCTCCCGCTGAAGCACTGGAGGTATCATTCGCAACATTGTCCCATAAGAAGGCCGCCCCGGCACTTGCGCCCACATTATAGACATATTGGGTCAGTATGGAACTGACAGATAGGAAAACAGGCTCTTCCAGATATCGAATCCGAACGAGATTCAGAAGCGTCTGATGAGTGATAGATTCGGCAAGTGCCTCGTTGTATCTGAATTGATCCTGGGGGACATGGCGTGGTCCGACAGCACTGCAGCCTGCTAAAAAGAAAACTACCAGAAAGAGTGCTATCACGGAGGCCGCTTTAGTCTTCATGACCAATCGGATTCTAAGATAACTTATAGCTTTGCTTTGGCTAAAAGCTGATAGATTCATTTACAAAGCCTCCTTTGCATAGACCATTGATTGATGACCGTTTCCTTTGAGTAAAAATATTTGGCAATGATCTTGGAGAACTGCCTGTTTAAACGAGCAGTTGGGAAGTTTTAGTTGTCATGCCGGTCCCGGATCGAGTCCGGGATGGCGCATCCGGCATCCAGGGACGTTTCCTTTACATGGACTGGATCCCGGCTGCAGTTTATCCCGCACTTGATGCGGGGCCGGAATGACGGGTGCTTAGTGAGAAAACTCCCCGACCTCTGATTTTAACAACAAGCGTTTTCCTCCCTTTGTGTGTGACACTTCCCGATCACTTTTCATATCCTTGTTCATGAACTTAGCTAACCGATGCCAACAGAATGCAACCGGCATTTTCTTCATGATACCCGCTCTTAATCGGATGTTTCGAGTTCGGTCTGCCCTTCATCGCTCGAATTTTCGGCTTTCTGCTTCGGGGAGAGCTCTTCTTGGGGATGGTAAACATCGTAGCCATCCGTAATATAAGATCGGACGCGCTCACCCTGATCATCAACCACGAAAATATTCGCTATATCACCGTCTTCGTAAGGGGCCTTGCCGACCTCACAGGTTTGGGCCAGTTTCCAGGCAAATCGCCAGGCCATTACGGCTGAGTTCAGAGGGGGTGCATTTTGTTCAGGACTGTAGTCAGTGCACCACCGGCCATCGGTAAAGATGTCGAATCGAACCCTGAATCCCTTGGGCTTGCGCACCCAGCGGGCATCGATGCGGTTTATTGCTTCACTAACCTTCATTTGCATTCTCCTCTTTCATCATTGAATCCAATGGATCACCGGACACGTCTTTTGGCCTGAGTTGATGCTGAAGGTAGACTTGCTGCATGGGCATCGCCATCCGGATATTTTCACGATCAAACCGCAGTTTGATGATTTCGGTCAGTTCACACTTGGTTAGCCAGTAGTCTTTGTTGCCGGTCCAGCAGCGGGCGCCTATCCCTATGGCGCCGTCTTTAAGGTCAAGGGTCCATACCTGCGGCCGGGGTGCGGTCAGCACCCTGGGGTCGGATATCATCAGTTCCTCAAGGATCCTTTTGGCCCTGATCAAATCCTGATCGTAGGGAATCCGCACATCGATTCTTAACCGTCTCCCCGGAGTTTCGTGGTAATTGGTGACAGTGGTTTTCAAGACCTTTGAGTTGGGAATAAACACGACCCTGCCATCGAAGGTCTTTATGCGGATATGGTAGATGTTGGTGCCCGCCACTTTACCGAAGAGCCCTTCGATAAGGACCACGTTATCCACATGAAAGGGCAGCGTCGGCAGATAAGGCCGCAACACGATTACCAGGGCAATGGCCGCCAGCCCCACCACGGCTAAGAATTGAGCAATAGTTTCCAGGTCAAGACCGATACGGACCAGGGAAACGTTGAGAACCAATGCAAGCAGTATAATGTAAACAATCGCCGATATCCTTTTTACCGGCCACTGGCTGCCTTTGTGCCGGTCGATATAGGTTTTGAACCGACGGATAAACCAATGGAGCAGCATCAGTCCTAACACCAGTATCAGCAAACCCTGGATGAGATCGTGGCCGTAGCGTTCCATGAACTCTTTGAAGCGTTCGTATTCTGTCGTAGATAGCCATGTATGCATGATTCAATTCCTTCTTCTCGCCAGTTTTCCTTAATACAGTGTTCCTAAAAGGTTTTAAGGCACCACAGCCTGGGCACTGGCCACGGCTCCACTTTCAATTACGTTTCTGTGCATAACTGCCGGTGGTTGGATACCTGCTGTTTTAAAAGCGTCAAGAACCCGCAAAGTGATATCCGACACCAGGGCTTTTTCGTATTTCGTGTCCAGGACGTAAATTTTGAGTCGCACGCGCAAGGCAATGTAGTTTTCCACTATAACTTGCGACACTCTCACAACAACCGGTTTCGGAAGGTAGACATAACGGCTGGTGGCACCAGCCTCACGGACAAGGGCCTCGGCCTTGCGGGCATCCTGGTCTACCCCGATGTGAAAATCTACAACCACTTGCATATCCAGGGCACCGTAGTTCCCACTGGAAGTCAGCTGGTTTAAAAACATGTTGTTTGGAATGGTAATCGTGTTGTCGTCCAGCGTTTGCAACCGCACCGACCGCAGACCAATGGCGGTAATGTCTCCATACTGTCCCCCAAAGGAGACGCGGTCGCCCACCTGAAAAGGCCGATCGATCATGATCATGACCCCGGCCACAATGGATGCAACCAGGTCCTTGAGGGCAAACCCCATAGCCACGGCGGCCGTCCCACCTAATACTGCCAGGACTTCCCGACTGATCTTGAAGCTGAGCATCACGACAGAAACAATTGTGGCCAGGTAGATGCCGAAATGAAAAAACGCATTAAGTTTCTGCAAAAGCATCCGCCGTCCTGCAAACACTCTCCCCAGGTTTGCAACCAGGGTGTCCACAAACCGGAGCAGCAGCCAGGCGCCGATAAGGACCAGCACTGATAGCGTCACACCACCCCAACGGACCATTTGGGCCAAAACGGTGATAATTTGCACTTCTGAGGAAGTTTGTGCTTCTTGGCCCAGAACCGGGACAAAAGATAAGATGATCATAAGTATGGCCGGTACGAATAATTGCAGTATAATCTTCATATCTTTCCTCATAAAGTTCTTCTCACCAACAGGTTTTGCCTGGCCAACACACGCGTAATGGTCCTGAACCACTTCCAGGACAGGCGATACCAACCATCGGTTAACTCAACCCACTCTCTCGTAAGGGCAAAACGCAACGCTATGTTTACCTCTTTCCCCGGTATCTTGAGACTGTCTACGATTTGCTGTTGGTTGGTATAGCCGGATTGGGCGATAACCCGCAGTATCAACAAGGCATTAATGGTGACCTTATCAAGTTGTTCAGTCGCGGGAAGTTGCGGCAGCAGCGCTAGGATCCTGCCGTCAGGCGCTACCCGCAGAGAATCGGCCCACAGTTGGAGCGCCACGGCCGGGTTGCCGTCAGCCGCGTTCCACAAAATGCGATAAAAACCGAATCGGTTGCGCTCTTCGACATTTTCGTAGTCAAGGTCCACAAATTGTCTGGGAAGGGTAATCTCCCCGAAATCCGGATTAATTCCGGCCTGGGCAGAGCGCATTTCAATCAATTCCCGGATCTGGTTTTCCGTCCAGAGCGGCAGATTCAAAACGTCATTCACGATCATGCGGTCAGCCCGAACACGGGAAATATACTGCCAGGCCGCCCAATCTATTCCATAAAACCAGAACACATCTGCATCAATCGCCCTGATCATTTCCAATACACGGTCTAATTCCTGTTGTCCGCCCAGGGCAGGACAGCTCATGCGGTGCAGATTGTCGATTCCAATAGCCTTTACCTGGCGGTCCTTGAGACATTCTTCCAGCAATTCCGGGGTCAGTTCAGCGGCATTCAAATCCAGGGCTTTTGCAAATGCCTGATAAAACGCGTCGAGTCCTCCCGGGGGACAATCGAACATGATCATCCGCTTACCAAGCCGGTCATCCAACCTTTCTATAAGTTGCGTTTTGCCGCCGCCGCGTTCAGCCACGATGATTGCCTCACCGCGGCGGTTGTTTGCCACGAGTTGGTCCATTTGTTCCAGAATATTCCGGCCGGCCGATTCAACGAAGCGGCCTTCACACGTGCACAGCCTATGCCGCATTTCCGCAGTTATCGGTTCGTAAGTGTGCTGTCGTCGCTGACGCTCACTAATGCGGACCGCCTCGATTCTGGTCAAATTTGCGATTAAATGCCGTCCCCACTCAAAAGCGGCTATGCCCCTGAGCAGCCATTGGCGGCTTACATCCCAGAGCAGGTATCCCCCCCCGAGCGCTGCCCCTATATAACTTCCCGGACCGCGACGGTTCTGGAGAATATTTTTGATGAAAGTGGGCTGTTGGGAATCGTCGCCCAGGTTTTTGTAAATCTCCGGCCGCCACCAGTAAATTATTAAAAACAACACCGGCACCACGAGAAAGCCGGACAACATCCGGAACCACGCGTAGAGGGCACCCTTACCGGCCAGATCAGTGGTTATATCCCCACCGATAGCGACAAAAAGCAGCCAGATAAAAATGAGCCATATGGAACGCAGCCTGCGTCGTGCGGTTTCGCTTTTTAGCCCTGCAGTTCCGCGGTCAGCCATGGCATTGATAAGGTTCACCAATAGCCAGACAATCAGGATATATCTGACTTGAGTCCCAATCAGGATTTGAAAAACGCCCTCATGGGGACCGGTAATCTGCCAGAGGACAGTCAGCAATATCAACCATTCGATGGGGCGCCGCACCCGTTTCAAATACCAGAGAAGCTTCGCTGTCTGTTTGTGCCTGGTTTTGCGGGGCCGCATATCGAGGATGTAGCCGCGGACCCGGTCGATGCCTTGCGCGGCCCAGCGCCGCCACCAGATAAAAATCAGGATGGCCAGGACGATCTGGATAACCAATGGAACGGCGTGGAGGGGTGCGCTGAAAGTACTGACGATGACTTGTTGGCCTAAGCGGGGGACCTGTTTTATATGGTAACGACTCCTGAGAGACAGGTAGTCAAGCTCATCTCTAAATGCCTGCAACCCCGCCAAACTGGTTCCGGTGACCCGGTCTCTGAGTTCGGGCGAAACCAACGCCAATGTTTGCATGCGCAGTCGATAGAGGGCGTTCAAGTCCATCAATAGTTGGTCGGCCTCTAACCACGTGCGCTGTTGATCTTCCGGCGCCGTAACACCTGGTAATGGCTCCCGGCTTTTGGCCGGCTCAGTCTTTGTATCTGATAAACGGTTCGCGCCCTTCTCAGCGGCAATCTTGGCGGGTTGGGTTGCAGGCATGTCCGGGGCTGCCAGGGCTTGCCGGAGACGTTTACGCGCTTCCGCCAGAGCGACGCTCAGCTCCTGGTAGAATTGATCGGCATCCTTCTGACTAAATTGTCCAGTTTGGATGCCGGTGGAGAGTTTTTCAAAACGCTTTTCCCACTCGGTCACGGCCAGGGAAGGAAGCCCCGATGCATTGCCTGCTGGGGTTGATGCGTCTGTCGGTATGACTTCTTTGGGCGCCTCATCAAACTTCTCCGGGGCAGCAGATAGTTTGGCGTCGGGTGCTGCTGTAGTTGCCGAAATAGCTTCCCCGGGCGCCTGGCCAAGCTCTTGCCGGGCAACAGGTAGGTTGGCCCTTGGCGTTGATTCTGTCTGCCCCTGGGCTTTCCCTTCTGTTATTTTTACGGTGGCATGCGCACCGTTAGCAAATGACAGAAAGATCATAGCTATTAGGATCATCCTCATAAAACCACCTGCTTTATATTCGCCCATATTTACCCTCTAACGCCTGGCCTAATTAATGCTCCCGACCGCGATTTCGACCCGCCGGTTGCTGCGCCGGCCCTCAATGGTCGCATTATCGCCGACCGGGTTGAGACTGCCGAACCACAGCAGTACGACGCGAGACGGGTTCACATTGTAATTCTGGGTGAGATGCGCTTTGATACCGGCCGCCCGACGTGCCGAGAGCAACAGGTTGTATTCTTCGTCCCCCGTGCTGTCGGTAAAACCGGCGGCGACCACAAATGCGCCCGGATTGTTCTGCAGAAAGGCACCCAGCAAGTCGAGTTTCCCGAAATATTCATTGCGGATATCGGCGCTGTCGAAATCAAACAACATGTTCTTGGCAACAAAACCAACCACTTCCATTTTAGGTTTAAAGCGCACATAGGACGTGGTTTTGACGGTGAAAAGCGCACCGGAAATATAGCTCGGATAGTCCATGATCGCTGCCATGGGAATGACCCGGGAAGATGCATTCACCTTGGCAACCGCCGCCAAAAGGTCCTTTTCGGCCGCAGCGGTGGCACTGCTGACCAGGTAAAAGCTGACATCGTGGGCGGCGGCGAGTTCCTGAGCAATCTTCAGCGGCCTGGTGCTCCGTGGGGAATCGGAAACAATGCCGTCCGTAAACATGAAGACCACGGTCTTGCCGGTCAAGCCTCCCAGTACTTTGCGCAGGGTACTCAACCCCGGCTGCAGCATCGCCGGCCCCTGCCCCTTTTCCGGCAACTGGTCAATGGCAGCGTCAAAACGGTCCCGGTCGTAAGGCTGCATGCCGTACACTTCCTTGAAACTGCCCATCAGGGTGGCGTTATCAGTGTAGATGTAAAGACCGGCATTGTAGTCCAAGTCCGGCAGCCAGGCATTACGCGCCTTCAACAGACTCTTGGCGGCTTTGATCTTGGAGATGTTTTTACCGGGCACGTTTTGATTGGTCGAGCTGGAGGTATCGAACAGGACGATAAAATTATCAGCGGTCTTGATTAAATCTACTTCCGTCACCAACTCTTTTTCAACCATGGTGCGGGTCACGATCTGGAAGGCCTGCGCACTGGTTACCATACAGACAGAAATCAGGAACATCAGGGTAAAAATGGATAGAATTGTTTTTTTCATGTGGCACCTCTCCTTGTTTTGAAACCACTTCCGGGGTTGTTTATCAAACTTATGGCTATGGGTTTCGATCACATATCAAAATCCTTGAAATCATCCTCTTGAATCTGGGGCAGTTTCCAGCTTTGATCAAAGAACGGCTCGGTCGGACCATAGAAACGAGAATATGGAAACCAGGCCCGACCGGGGACCGATTTTATCCAGTTGTCTTCCCAACCTTTGAGCGCCGTGGGCCCAATAAAAACCGGGGTTGAACCATCTGGGTTGGTCTTGATTCCTTTATGCACCGAACCGCGCTCCGCTCGCTGCTAGTTGCTGGTGATGAGGCCGCGGGTGTCCACATCGTAAATGGTGACTGCCCAGAACAGTTTGACCGGCGGGTTGGCGGGCACATTGATCACATAGGAATAGCATCTGAAAGCTGAACACTACCTGCCAGTCCGGCGCGCCTTTCGGTTATTCAATGTTCGCGCGTGCCGCTACCCACACCTTGCCGGGAAGCTATCTGCCTTGGACAGGCGGCCAAAATCGCAATCGGTATATGTGGTTACATACTGGCCAATCAACCCCGACGCTGGTTGCCAGGGGGTACCTGACTATCAATCATTTTTCGCCGTCCGAAGATTATTAAGGACTTCTTCCACATTGAACTTGGCTGGTTTCTGACGTGGCGGAAACTTGGCAAATGTCGCCAATTGCTCTGCGACGTGCGCTTGGGCCGGTACCAACAAGAATAAATGATCGATCCACCAGTTGTTGTAGCCGTTTGCATCCGTGTCCGCTCTTTCAAAGGGGTCCGATCGTAAATCAAATACTTTGGGCAACCGCAGTTTCACAAAAGGTTCAGACCAGACATCCCATGATTTCGCACGTTGTTCGGCAAAAACGATTTTCCACTTATTGAAACGCAGCCCAATGAGTTGACCACCATCGTCAAAATAGAAAATGTCTTTTCGTGGCCCCTGTTTTGACTTCCCGGTCAGGTAGGGCAGGAAATTCTCGCCGTCCAGATGGACCTTGAATTTCTTGCCTGCAGCCTTGTGGCCTTTCATCAGCTTTTGCTTGATGTCTGCTTCGCCGACTGCGGCCATCAAAGTCTGTACCCAGTCTAAGTGCGATATGATTTCATTGGAAACCTGACCCGGTTTGATTCTTGCAGGCCAGCGCACCATGCCGGGGACCCGGAACCCCCCTTCCCAGTTGGTATTTTTCTCTCCACGAAAAGGTGAAATACCACCGTCAGGCCAGCCATTATAATGCGGACCGTTGTCGCAGGTATAGACGACGATCGTGTTGTCCTCTATGCCCAGTTCCTTGAGCTTGTCCAACAAGATCCCCACGTGTGCATCATGCTCCAGCATCCCGGCACCATATAGACCATACTTCTCTAGGTTTTTTTGGGATTCGGGCTTGAGGTGCGTCCACAGGTGCATCCGGGATGGATTGAACCAGGCCATGAAAGGTTTCCCGGCCTTGTGGGCACGCTCCATGAAGCCCACGGTCGCTGCCGTGAACTCATCGTCTGCCGTCTGCATGCGTTTACGGGTGAGTGGACCGGTATCTTCACACTGCTGGTTGCCCATCGGGCCAAACCTGGGATCTTTTTCTTTGCTCGCTTTCTTGGTCGCAGTACACTTCAATACGCCGCGGGGGCCAAATGATTTACGAAAAGCCGGATCTTTGGGATAGTCTGAGTGCTCGGGTTCTTCTTCCGCATTAAGGTGGTAGAGGTTGCCAAAGAATTCATCGAAGCCGTGAACGGTCGGCAAGTATTCGTTTCGGTCTCCCAGGTGATTCTTGCCGAATTGGCCTGTCATGTAACCATGGTTTTTCAACAACTCCGCCAGGGTCGGGTCTTCCTTCTGCAGGCCCAGTTCGGCACCGGGCAAACCCACCTTTGTCAGTCCGGTGCGCACCGGCAACTGACCGGTAATAAATGCGGATCGACCGGCAGTACAGCTTTGTTCAGCGTAGTAGTCCGTGAACCGGGTACCTTCTTCGGCAATGCGGTCGATATTCGGTGTTTTGTAACCCACCAGCCCTTCACCATAGGCGCTGATGTTGGTTATACCCACGTCGTCGGACATGATCAGCAGGATGTTGGGTTTCTTCGAATGGGTGGCCGCGTGCGCCGACTTGGCCTGCGCCGGCTGGGCCGTCATGATGGTGGCGGCGGTCAGTACCCCACCCACAGCGGCCCAGGCAGCGGCCTTCATGCCTTTGTTTCTTCGATTGCGCTTCATTTTTGCTCCTTTCATCAAACTCCTGATAGCCTTAAAAAACGATATCTTTCAAATATCCAAGCGTTTGCTCGGCGATGAGCATGTCCCGCAGCCTTTCGCGACCACCTCCTTTTTCCAACTCCGATTTAAGCTCGTGCGGGGTTGTTTCGAACTCAGCCGCCTTTTCTTTAATTCGATTTTCGAGATCAACTTCGTCCACCGCGATGCCGTCACGGGCCGCAATTGCCTTCAGGATCAACATCAACTTGACCCGCTGTGCGGCTGCATCCCATTGGGCGGTGCCGGGTTTGGCCTTATCGTAGCCGTCGACACTAAGTTCTTTTCGAACCAGTTCGGCCGGCAACGTCATGTTGACGTGTTCGAGCAGCCAATGGGAAAGTTCGCTCAAGGGCTCTTCGCTATCCTGAGAAATCTGAATTGCGTCAAAATCGGGCAGGTCGAATTCCGGTAGCGGCAGAAACCGCAGGGTGAACTGCAGGTTACGGCCTTTCTCGCAGGTGATCTCAACCACCTCAAGGGGGCCGGCTGCTTGCAGGCCCGACTGCTGCAGCGCCTCTGGCCCGAAGCGCCTGGCGCTGAAGCGGGTAAGGTCGTCCGTAATCTGCCTGCGAAAGCGTTTGCCAATCAGGTGCCTGGGGGTCTTACCGGCCCGAAAGCCCCTTACCGGGACCTGGGCATAGGCCGCCACGATGTCGTCGTAATCAGCGGCCAGTTGATCCCACGCCACCTCAACCTGCAGCCGGCTATATTCTTTTTCTTGTTCAAGAACCTTGAGCTTCAACCTTCTTCTCCCGGCCGCCAGTGGGCGGCAGCTTTTGTGCGCACCGCTTTGACCACCGACCCGCCCAGGCGGCGTACAATTGCTTGTACGGGCTCGTCAATGTGGACAAAAAATTGTTTCCAGCCACTGCACAGGTAGTTCAATCCCATCTCTCCCTGGGGTGTTTTGATGAACCGGTTTTTGGGGCACTCGCCGAAGCACGCGAACAGGTACTCACACCGCCGACAGTACCCCGGCAGCTTGCCCTCTTTGTCCTTGCCAAAACGCTCCTGCCGTTCGCTGAAGGCCATCTCGGCCAGGGGGCGCTCCTTGATGTCGCCGATGCGGTATTCAGGATAGACATAATGGTCGCAGGCATACACTGAGCCGTCCCGCTCGAGGGCGAGCCCTTTGCCGCACATGGGTCCCTGGGTGCACAGGGGGGAGACATGGCCCATCCATGTCTCCACGGCCGCATCGAAATAATTGACGTAAATCCGCCCCAGGTCTTTCCGGTGCCACTCGTCGAATACGCTGTTCAAAAACAGGCCCCAATCGTCCGGGTCCACCGACCAGTCTTCGACGACAGATTCGGCAGAGCCCGGTTTCGCTGCCGGCGTGTTCACCATCGGCGCCTGCCGGTCATCCCATCGGAGAGGGGCCACCTGTTGAAAACCGATTGGCTCCACGATGGGGATAAACTGCATGCGCTTTGAGCCGACCCGGTCCCGCAGGAAGCGGTAGACCTTCAGCGGGTGCTTGGCCGTCGTACGGTTGACGCAAGTCAGTGTGGCAAAGTTGACCTTGTGTTTTTTCAGCAGCTTGGCCGCCTGCATCACCCGCTTGAAACTACCCTGGCCGGATTTGTCCTTCCGGTACCGGTCATGCAGCGCCATGGGGCCGTCGATGGACAGGCCAACCAGAAAATTTTCCTTGCGCAGGAACCGGCACCAGGCATCGTTGAGTCTCGTTCCGTTAGTTTGAAGGTCGTTCTCGCAGCGAACATGGGGGGGACAGTATTTCTTTTCGAGTTCAACCACGCGTCGAAAGAATCGATACCGAGCAGGGTAGGCTCGCCGCCCTGCCAGGAAAAGACGACCTCCTTGTGATTCTGCCCCTCGAAATACTGGCGGATGAACTTTTCGAGAGTCTCATCAGAAATCCGCCAGTCTTCCGGTTTGCCCAACAGTTGCTGCTTGGAAAGGTAGTAGCAATAGGTGCAGTCGAGGTTGCAATGCGCACCCGTAGGCTTGACCATCACATGCATCCGCCGGATCGTTTTTCCGCGATACACGTTTTGGGGGGCAACTTTCATTTTTCCTATGGCACCATTTCCGTGATACATGGCTTCTCCAAAATATTGTCTTAACCCTACAGCTTGCTGTCGCAGCTTGCTGGTTCGGGATCCCAGCCTATTTGGGAAACAGCATCTGGAAGGTGAACACCACCTGCCAGTCCGGGGCACCCTCCGGTTTTTCCACATTGCTGTAGACTTCAAGCCGGGCATTGATCGGCAGACTGCCGATCTTGAACAGTTTCCCGGCACCACCACCCACTGGAATCGTCCACTGCTGACCGGACCGAGCATCCCAGTTAACAGTGATAATCATATCCGAAATCAGGTACCAGCCATTGGCCAGGTTGTAGTTTACAAACGGTTCGAGCAGCGTCTGGTTCACATCGGAGCGGTCATCGTCACCGGCAAAGGACCATAAATGGCGGACCAGTCCGCCATATGTGCCCCAGCCCGGCTGCACGAGGATGACACCGGTGGGCCCGGCGCTCCATTTTTCTGAACCGAGCGAGGACTCCGTGGCCGTAGGCAGGGAGATAGACGGCCCCAGGCCCCAGATGAATGGTTTTGTTTTATTTGGCGATACGAACAGTGAATAGTTGATGTCCCCGAGCCCGCTTTTACGATCATTGGCCGGCTGTCCCTGGGGAATCCCGGGGGTCCCCTCTATGTAGCCATCCACACTGACCCAGGCGGGGATAAGCGCACGGCTGATCAGATTCCAATCACCCACGGTGACCGGAATGACCGGATTGGCGTTGAGAAAATAGGCACTGCCGTTGGGCGCGCCGGAATCGACGGTCAGCTTTAAGGGCAGGCTGTACATGGAACTGACCGGATTCTGCACCTTGGCGCGGAGGTCATCGGCAGTGCAGACACTCAGATATGAAAAGCTCAGGATCAGGACGGTCAAAGTTCCAATTAATGTGGTCCCGCGGCGGTTAAAGCTTTTTGGCAGGGCGCGCATACTTTCTACGAACCAGCGCCGCTGAAATTTATTCAAGCAAATGATGACGCTCGATACCGTCGCGTTCATTGTGAACCTCATCAGGATCTCCTTTGCAGCAGGCACCGTTTTCAACTTCCAGCACCTTGACTGTGTTTGGCATGTTATAAAAAGGCCATCAGCACGCATTCATTGTACGGATGAGCACTGGAGGACCGTTGATATTTCATTCTCGAGTTCCTGTATAAGCACCTGATATTCCCTGGTTCTTTTGCCAGCTTCGGGGGCACCTGAGAGGGCCCAGTGCCGATGAGCTTCGAGACAGGCCCGGTAATCCTGGCAGATGGAAAAAAATTCCGGAGCGCCGGCTAAACAACGTGCGACGCGGTTATGATGGTGGGGAAATCTAACCTGGATAAGGGATATCAGATCTCGCATAGGCATTATCCCGCATAACTTCAACGCATAAGGGCGTTTGTAAGAAGCTGGTTACCGGTCTATTTGACGCCAAGTTAAATTGGCCCGATTTAAATCAATCTGATAAGTACATTACAGTAACGTACCTGTAGGCCTTGCTACCTGAAGTCACTTGTTTCGCGACCCAAAATTAGACAAGATAACGATGAAAGACCCTTCTCCTCTCACGCCTGATGATATCCAGATCCAGCTGAACCGCATTTTTACGAGCAGCCAATTCCGCAGTTCCGAAAAACAAAGGCACTTTTTAAACTACGTGATCGACGAAACCCTGGAAGGTCGTGAAGATCAAATCAAAGGATATACGGTGGCGGTTGCCGTCTATGGGCGCAAAGCGGATTTCGATCCCCAGGTCGACCCCATAGTCCGCGTGGAAGCCGGCCGGCTGCGGCGTGCCTTGGAGCACTACTACCTCACGGACGGGATCGAGGACCCGATCAGAATTGAAATCCCCAAAGGCGGCTATGTGCCGCAGTTTATTACAGCCCTGGACAATGCATCTGAATCTGGTGAGCTGTTTTCACCATCCGGGAGGGAATTTGTTGACAGGGGTCCATCCATAGCCGTCCTGCCGATGGATAATTTGTCCGGCGATGACAGCCGGGACTATTTTGCCGAAGGACTTACGGAAGAACTGACAGCGGAACTGGCCCGCTATCAGGAACTGCATGTCATCGCATCCCAATCCACCATGCAATTCAGGGATCAAGGGATCGACCCGCGAATTATTGGGCGTAAACTTGCCGTCCGTTTCCTGCTTGCCGGCAGTGTCCGCAACGATGGGGAAACGATCAAAATCAGTACCCGGTTGATCGATACAACCAACAACGCCCAAATTTGGACTGCGAGCTATGGACGCGAAATGACGCCGGCCAGCCTGATCGAATTACAGGAAGAGATCGCCCAGAATACTGTAGGGGCCCTGGCCGATCAATTTGGTCAGATTTCCCGGGAACTGTCCAAAGAATCGCGAAAAAAGCCGCCGAAGGATCTTGCAGCCTATGATGCCATCCTGCGTTTTTACCATTACGAATCGGTCTTGACACCGGATAGCTTTCAGGAAGCCCTAACCGCTATGGAAAAAGCGGTTGCAATTGACCCGGAATATGGACTGGCCTGGGCCGTACTGGCCCATTTACATGCCGATAACCATGCCCTGGGATTTTGTGAGATTGAAAAACCCTTGGAAAAGGCGTTGAAATTTGCCCTTAAAGGCTTAGCCTTGGAACCTTCGAATCAGTTTGTCCACGATGCGCTCACCCTGGTGTATTTTCATCGTGGCGACAAGGTTCCCTTTCTAAAGCACCTGGATACAACTCTCGCCCTCAATCCTAACGCGCCTTATATCATCGGTGTGGCCGGATGGCACCTGGCCCTGTATGGCGAATGGGACCGCGGTCTGTCTCTGCTGCAAAAAGGCATGCAGCTCAATCCCTATCACCCAACCTGGTTTTACCTGGCAACGTTCATGGATTGTTACCATCGCGCGGACTACGAAGCTGCTTACGTTGAAGCCTTGAAATTCAATTATCCCACCCTTTTCTGGGACCCGCTGATGCGCGCTGCCGCACTGGCCCAACTGGATGACGCACATGAGGCAAAAAAGGCCCTCAAGGAGCTAATTGCACTCTTACCGGATTTTGAATCGGGGGGGCGCCAATTAATGGGTAATTACGTAAAATTGCCGGAGTTGGTAGAAGGCCTGGCCTCAGGACTGCAAAAGGCCGGCATGGCAAACCTTTCCTGACAAAGAACTACGGCCAATAGTTCTCAGTTGAACCTGTTTTCTCTCAAGGAAGGAATGTGTTTGGTATAATTTGTATCTTTCTGTAGGAATGGAGAAGTAAAGAATCCTGGCCCAGAGAGACTGTGTCGCAATTAGCAAAATAGCTCAAATTACATTCGTCATGCCGGACTTGATCCGGCATCCAGATCTCTCTGCACCAGAAAACACGCTGGATAGCGCTACGCTTCACTGCGTGCCCGGATCAAGTCCGGAATGACAGAAAGGCCAAAAGCGCGGTATTTTTAATTGTGACCCAGCCTGAGGGGGCCAGACTTTGGATTGCCCCTAGAAGGGGCTTCGCCATCAAAACACAAAGGTAATACCATGCATCGCGTGACCCACCGTTTAAAAGCCAATCAGCGGGGAATGCCGTCCTGCGGCCTAAGACGCGGAGGCGCAGAGACGTCCTCCTTAGACTAAGATCAATGAACAGTCCAGCGCAGTCGGGAAGGCAAAAACAGAATTTCGTCGCACTAGCGTGCGAAAAACCGATTCATGCTCACTGCA
>Ga0126329_10000030_pt1 | contig 92655 bp, 80 predicted proteins | sample InaspJWI85metaG_FD_104915 | JGI IMG/M metagenome (GOLD analysis project Ga0126329, IMG submission 104915) | Marine gutless worms symbiont microbial communities from Oahu, Hawaii - Inanidrilus sp. 2 OAHU.JWI-85 metaG | ecosystem: Host-associated > Annelida > Digestive system > Unclassified...
ACCACTTGATGATCGAAGACCACGCCCTGCCCAGGGCTACCAAGGAACTCATCGCCGCGCACGTGTCGAAACTGAACACCTGTGCCTACTGAGTGGATGCCCACAGCGCCATGGCCATGGCGCAAGGCTTTACGCGAGATGAGGTGGACAGCATCCTGGCAGACGTAGACGGTTCCGACCTAATCGACATGAAGACAAAACAGCTGCTGAATTTCGCCGAAACAGTCAACAAAAACGCCTACAAGGTCCATGAAGGCACCATTGAAGGATTGCGGGACGTCGGTTGCTCAGATGAGGAAATTTTCGAAGCCGTAGCTGTTACCGCCCTGTTCAACTTTATGGACCGCATGGCCGATGCCCTCGGGGCTCCCACGGAAGGATTTCAAGATATGGTCGAGCAAATGATGAGCCAATAACCGACAAAGGATAGCGCTGTTTCTATCAGACCTAATGGAAAAGGGGAACAACCATGAGACCCAAGCACCACAGGCATAGGGCCTTTCATCCAATCAGATTTGCCGCATTGGCACTGCTTTTAACCTCGCTGAGCTTTCTCGTCGCTTGCACGACAACCTCACCTCCACCTCCAGGGACAGCGAACAGTACCGCTACCGTAGCGGAAGGTGTACCGGGTGGCGTTTTCGTTAATACCATGGAGGTGAGCGTTAAAATTACCGCTGTTGATACTGCCAAACGGAAGCTGACACTTTTGCTGCCGAATGGTGAGAAGGCCAAGGTGAAGGTGGGACCGGAAGTCGTCAACTTTGACCAGATCAAGACGGGCGACCTTGTTACCGCCACCTTGACTGAAGAGACAGTTATTTATCTTGACGAAGAAGGCGCTGCCACGCCTGATGGGGCTGCAGCCATGGTTGCGCTGGCTCCTGAGGGTGCCAAACCAGGCGGCCTGGTGGCCGGAACCGTAAAGGTTACCGCCACGGTCGTGGCCATTGACCCGGCCAAGCGCACGGCTACCCTGCGCTTTGAAGACGGGCACAATGAAACCTTTCCCGTGCGCGATGATATCGATTTGAGTCAGCGAAAGGTGGGTGAAAAGGTGGTGTTCTTAGTCACCGAGATGATTGCCATCTCCGTAAAGAAACCCTGATATTTCCAACCCGAAAAATAGCATCTGATTTATATCACAACTCTGAGGACAACTCTGAATACGACCACATTTCGAGGGTATTACTGATTTACTGATCACCAAGGAATACCAGAATTATTCCTCAAACCGGTATGACCGTATTGGCATCCCGGTTTTTCAGTTTATCAGGCTTTGGGACTGATCGGGATCGGCAGGTGGGAATTGAGCTGAGAAATACCACCAGAAGTGTGCAAACCTCCGGAATCATAAGAATATTGCATATCCTCGGCAATATGTTGCGTCCGGCCCATTTCTATTACAATACTAGAACCTATCTCAAAAAACGGATTTTGGTTCAAAGTCAAGGCAGCCGTGAGGAATAAACCGGAGGAATACATCAGGTATTTCGAGGATTTATTCCGAGCGTCCAACGCCGAATTTGGGCCAAAAGACTTTTTTGAGATGGGTTCTAATCAACCGATGCTGTCACCTGCTTGAGGAAATGATCGAGTTGCTCGTGTCTTTCCGGGCTGCCGTTTGTTGGGAGCAAAGGTCGGAAAGATTTACATCCTGCCATAAAGTGGTGAACAATATTGGCCCGCTTTTCCGCTTCGTCCTGTGAAAACCCCCCTTCAAGAAATAAGTTTGCACAAAAGTCCAACCGATCCCTGACAACCCTCATCAAAACCTCTTTTGCACGTGAATCGCCGGCAGCCCAATGATATATAGCCAATTCAATGGCATCGTATTTAATGTCATCAACTGCATATAAGAGCTTTTTCAACTTATCAGATTGACTTCCGGTTAAGCTGCTAATGAGATTATGTATCTCTGAGCTATGCCTTTCTTCCCAATCCTCGAGCATTGCCTGTAAAAATGACTCACGATTCTGGAAATATCCGTAGAAACCGCCTTTTGTCACGCCCAGTTTGCGTGCCATGGGCTCTACCTTTACGTTGCTGATACCTTCACTGACTAGGATCTCGAACCCTACCTTGATCCAGTCTTTTTTTGTATTGATCATTTCCGATTATAAGCTTTTAGAAATTTGGGGTTGAATATAATATACGGTCCCGTATATTGTTTTGAAATATATAACAAATCAAAACTACAATAATGCTAAACTTTTAATTCCGTAATTTCAATACAGGAGGTCAATATGATGAAAATTCAGATTAAAATAGCTGCATTTTTGGCTTTTTCTGTATTTGTTACCCCCTTTTTGTTTTCAACTGAAAGCGCGGCTATTAGCGTCCAAAAAGGAGTCTACTACCCCAATACCGAGAAGCTCGCTTCCGATGAGATGCGCGTAATCGCTCTTGGTACTGGGTTGCCAACGCCGCTGACGAAGGCCCAAAAATCATCGAATTTTATGGTAGAACTAGGAAATGGGGATATTTTCTTGTTTGACTGCGGCACTGGATCGATTGAAAACCTGTTTGCTATTCAGCCACGTTTCTCCAAAGTTGACAAAGTGTTCCTCAGCCACTTGCACACTGACCACGTCGGTGATGTGGATGCCCTTTGGGTTGGTGGCTGGGGTAGCGGGCGCTACACCCCGTTACATATTTATGGACCGTCAGGCGCAAAGCCGGAGTTGGGCACCAAGGCTTTTGTCGAAGGGCTCAAGAAGGCCTATGCATGGGACATTACCGGTCGTGCGGGTGCCTGGCCCGATGCCGGTGGTAGACTAATCGCACACGAGTTCGATTACAAAAAGCCTGGCCAGGTAGTATATGAAAAGAACGGGGTGCGGATTATCTCTTTTCCCGCAATTCACAAACTGGATGGCTCGGTCAGCTATCGACTTGATTGGAAAGGGCTGAGCTTTGTGTTCGGAGGGGACTCGGTGCCCAACAAGTGGTTCATTAAGTATGCCAAAGGTGCCGATGTAGTGGTTCATGAGTGTATCTATACGCCGGAACAAATGAATAATTTTTACGGTTGGAACAACATGCGAACTGCCACCTATGTGGCAGCCTATATACACACCCCCCCATCTGCCTTCGGTAAAATCATGAGTGAAGTCAAGCCACGCATGGCAGTAGCTTATCATGCCATACTACTTCCAGAACTGCTTCAAGATAGCACCGAACAGATCCGCTCTACCTATGACGGACCGTTAACGATAGCCAGCGATCTTTTCGTCTGGAATGTAAATAAAGACAATATCACCGTGCGAGAAGCCGTCGTTGGGGACCGTGTTTATCCGCCACCAGCTGGCCCAGAATGGGGCAGAGCAAAACGTACAGGCGCAGCCAAAGTTTCGGAAGAGATAATGAAAGGTTGGTGGGAAGGATACAAACCACCACCATTACCGAAGCAGTAACTGTTATGAAATAGAAGACAGCAATTGTTGGCGAAGAATATGCTTATTATCGGTGCAAGCTGGTGAAGATGTAGCAGAATATAATGGCAACATTGCTCGGTTCAAATATCGTTAACCGACTTCCGGTCACTATTGCTTAAATTACACTTGAAATTTACCGTAAATCGTCTCGTCTTATTAAAACCTGATTAGAGAAATAGATGGCTTCCAAATTAAACAACTGCTAAGTTAACAACTTAAGACCCAACAGCTCATTAAAAAGTTTACTATTGAGCTTCAGAGCCATCCTTACAGACTTATCTAAGCCCATAATCTGATTAGTGAGTGTCCCCAAGCAAGGAGGAACGGCAATGCGAACTTTAACAGTGTTGATTGTTGGCCTATTCGCTATCATGGCGGCATATTCGTTTGGACTTTATCATGGACGGGTATCTGAACATGGTGTTGATATTAGCAACGCACATGCAGCACCCATGCAGGGCAAAGCTTCACCAACTAAAGCTATCGCAGAGCGTGGTGTTTACTATCCCGGGACAGAAGACCTTGCACCCAATGAAATGCGGGTAGTTGCCCTTGGAACCGGTATGCCGACCATTCGTCCCAAGCAGGCGGCGGCCTGCTTTCTCGTGGAACTTGGTAACGGTGATAAGTTCCTCTTCGATATCGGTCAAGGCTCAGCCTCGCGGCTCGCGGCCATGAAGATTCCCATGGATTATCTGGATAAAGTCTTTATTGGCCACCTGCACATGGACCACATGGCCGACATCGACTCTTTGTGGATCGGCGGCGTCAAAATGAACCGGACGTATCCTCTGCGGGTTTGGGGACCGAGCGGCACCGCACCTGAATTCGGCACCAAATATGCCATGGAAGGACTTAGACAATACCTCCATTGGGATGCGACTACCCTGGCCGGGCTATTAGATTCGCGGGGAGAGCAGCTTGAAGTTTACGAGTTCGACTACAAAGGAGTCAATAAGGTCATCTATCAAGAAAACGGGGTCACGATTCGTTCTATTCCCGCGATTCATACGTTGGATGGCTCGGTCAGTTTCATTCTTGAATGGAATGGTTTAAAGTTCGCCTACAGCAGCGATACCTTTCCCAATAAATGGTGGCTGGAACATACCAAGGGTGTCGATATTTCCGTGCATGAGTGTTTTGCTTCACCGCAGATTTTATACGACAAACAAAAATACCGGCCTGATTTCGCCTTGACGCTGTCAGCGATCAAGCACACCTCGCCCCAACAATTTGGGAAGGTCATGGCAATGACGAAACCCCGTTTAGCTGTCGGTTATCATTTCTACAATGACCACGACACATTGCCGGAGCAATTGGCCGATGTGCGAGCTACGTACGATGGCCCCCTTGCCATGGCCACAGATTACATGGTCTTCAATGTAACTAAAGATGACATACGGGTCAGGATGGCTGCGGTGGATCAGGATATCTGGCCGACAGAGCCGACCCGACCCAAAAAGGTTAGCGACAGTATGGGTGACGACTTTACTGACTTTATAGTGAGCGGTAAAGAGTGGATGCCCGAAACCCTTAAAAAAATCTGGGCTACTTTCAATGAGAGAAATGGAACCAATTTTGAACCGCCATTGAAAAAATAGGCAATCTCAAATCGAAACAAGATCGCAACACTTTATCATCGTGTAATACTACAGTCTCCGCCATGCTAGTTTTACTTGGTGTAAAATATTTCATTCTTTCCAACAATCAGTTACCCAAGAACCACCATCTCAAAAACCCTGGAAGATTAAAATAGGGCATAAGCTATGAAAATAGTATTTGGACGGCAAATTTCATCTTTCTCTATAGGTTTTATTATTATAATAGCCGTTTTGATTTTTTGGGTTCATCAGTATAATCAAGAAAAAGAACCGATTAAGGTGGGGCTGTCGATTACCTTGACCGGACGACCATCAACTTTCGGTGTGCATGTTAGAAATGGAATCACACTTGCTCAGAATCAGCTTAATCAGGCTGGAGGCATTGGTGGCCGACCAATAGAGCTGATTATAAAGGATGACAAAGGGAAACCAGAGCAGGCACTAAGGGTCGACCAAGAACTACTTGACGCCGGGGTCGCTGCGATTATAGGGCATAGCCTGAGCACACCTACCGTAGCTTCTGTTCCCCTGATGAATAATAACCGCCGCTTGTTAATCAGCCCAACGGCATCGACTGCAGACTTATCGGGAAGCGATGATTTTTTTATAAGAATAACAACACCTGTCGATATCAAAGCACCTTCACTGGCAACTTTGGCGCTTGACAAACTTGAGTTGCAGACTATTGCCGTTGTATATGATCTTTCCAATCCAAATTATACCGTATCATTGTTTCGGTATTTCAAGCAGGAGTTTGAAGAGCTGGGAGGCCAACCGCCGATAGCGACGCCATTTAATTCAAAAGACAACTTTTCTGCACCAAAAATTGTACAAAAGATAATCAGCGCCGACCCTGAGGGGGTTTTCATAATAAGCAATGCCATACATGCGGCCATGATCACTCAGCATTTACGAAGTGCTGGTTCCAAAGTTAAGATCATAGTTTCCCAATGGGGCTTTCCAGACCCTGCTTTTATTAAAAACGGCGGGAATGCAGTTGAGGGGGCCGTCTCTTTGGCCGAATTCAATGCAGAATCTAACTCCAAAAGTTTTATTAAGTTGAAGGCCGAATATGAACACCATTTCGGATCACCTATAGGATCGGCAAGTCAGCGTGGTTATGAGGTAGCGCAGATACTTTTCAGCGCCCTGTCGGAAACTGAAGATCCGGCAAAACTAAAGGCGGCCATAATTCGGCGTAAAGTTTTCGAAAGCGTCGACGGTAATCCTATCATCATTGATGATTTTGGTGATGTTGCCCGGACGCTCTATATTTTGGAAATCAAGAACAGAAAAATTAGAACCACGGGCCGAATAGAACCACGGGCATTGAAAAATTAGGATAATGAAAGTGTTTCAAAGCTTTAAAAACACACTGATTCGCAATTTTTTCATCGTGGCAGTGATACCACCGATAGTGGTCGGGTTCATAGCGCTCGAAATCCTGAGCAGCAGTATAGGAAGAGAAATTACCCATAGAAACGAACTTCTTGCAAAATCTATAGCTGCTGAACTGGAAATTTTTCTTCTTCATCCACTCAAGCTTCTTCAGCAGATTAGAGATGTATCAGATAAAAGTGAAATCATTTCCCAAAATGAGCTGAATGATTTTATCAATTCCTTAATAAACAATTACGCGTTCTTTAATTCGATAAAGGTACTTGACGGCAAGGGTACAATTACTCTTGTTGCTCCTTTGGACGAGAATATTTTAGGAATGGATATGTCCAACCAGGAGTACTATCGTGGTCCTCTAGAAAAGAACGAATTCCAATGGTCACAGACTTTCCTTGACCCTCAAGATGGTCAGCCGACTTTGACTTTAACGATTCTATTAAAGAATGGAATGCTTGTCGGAGATCTCAATCTGTCCGTATTAAGTGACATTATCGACCGGGTGAAATTAGGAGCGAATGGCTATGCCGTAATTACAGACAGTGATGGAACTGCTATTGCCCATCGGGACAGAGATCTTGTATCCCAGCGGCTGAACGTAAAGAATCTGGAGTTGATAAAAGCTGGCATGCCCAGAAACGACGGCTCTTACAGATACCATTACAGGGGTGTGGAAAAAATCGGCAGCATTGCCATTGTCCCTCAGACACGTTGGATGGTAGTTGTTACACAGCCTGTCAAAGACAGTTTTTGCCCCCCTTAAACGACTACAAATTATTATTTGGGTTGTTATTTCTATAGCAATCCTGTTGGCCGTAATCGTTGCTTTAAGGAATTTGCGAAAGGTGCTGAAGCCACTGTTGCAAATCTCCAAAGATTCCGAAAGATTTGCTAAAGGGGATTATACTTTCCACCCTGCCCCGTATTCCTACACGGAGATCGACAGCCTGCAAAGCTGCTTCAAATCCATGGCGGAGGATGTTAAAACTCGAGAGGATTCGTTGAGGCAGGCACTGGATGAAATCACTGAACTGAAAGGTCAACTGGAGCAGGAAAACATCTATCTGCGGGATGAGCTTGAGGTCAATCACCGATATGATGAAATAGTCGGTGAAAGCGATGTCGTAAAAAGAATGTTATACCAGGCTGAACAAGTTGGTAAAGAGGATACAACCGTCCTTATTTTGGGCGAGACTGGCACCGGCAAGGAGCTGCTCGCTCGTGCTATTCATAAAATAAGTCATCGCAGGAATCGTGTTCTGGTGAAAGTCAATTGCGCAGCACTGGCGCCAACGCTGATCGAAAGTGAATTGTTCGGCCGGGAAAAAGGCGCCTATACCGGGGCCTTGAATCGCCAGATTGGCTGGTTTGAGGCGGCAAACGGTTCAACCCTATTTCTCGATGAAATAGGTGACCTCCCTCTTGACCTGCAAGCAAAACTATTGCGAGTGCTCCAGGAAAGTCAGATTGAGCGTCTTGGCAGCACGAAAACTATCTCTGTGGATGTACGGATTTTGGCTGCGACCAACAAAGATTTATCAAAAGAGGTCCTTAAAGGTCGCTTCAGAAAAGACCTTTTTTACCGGCTGAACGTGTTTACCATTACCGCACCATCCCTACAGGAGAGAAGAGAGGACATCCCGGTGCTAGTATGGGCCTTTGTCAACGAATTTTCAAACAGCATGGGCAAAACGATTACCAAAATTTCCAATAAATGTATGCGTAGATTGCAACGCTACAGCTGGCCGGGAAATATCAGGGAGTTGAGAAACGTGATCGAAAAGGCTATGATTATGAATTCTGGCCAGACCTTAAATATCGATCGGTTCCTTCCTCAGGATTCCGAGAATTACAGACCCATGAAACTCAAGGAGCTCGAAAGAGAACATATCTTGAAGGTACTGGACAAGGCCGGATGGAAGGTCAGCGGGAAAGAAGGCGCCGCCGAAATCCTGGGACTCAAACCAACAACTTTGGAGGCACGCATGAAAAAATTGGGCATCAAACGACCTGCCTAACCATCCCCACCCCGCCCCACTATTCCCAATATATTGGGACAATCACGAAATAGTGTGAAATACCGATGTTGCCTGCCTGCTTTATTTCAGCATTAAAAATCTAAATACTCTCATTATAACAGACTGTTAGATGGCACCAACTGCTTGTGTCAAATACTGGCATGGTTATTGGTTAAAAAATTAGGAACCGCACTATGGTTGTTTAAGTAGAAAGCCCAACTTTCCGATAACCAAGGAGCCTTTTCGGTGGTCATTGTCATATTACAGGTCAAGGTCACTCCACAAAAAAGAGCCGATGCGGTTTCTATAATCAAATCGCTGATTGGGCCCACCGAAGCTAAGTCTGATTGTCATAGCTGCAAATTATACTCTCATATCGATAATGATGACGTTTTGATTCTAATTGAGCAATGGCAGTCACAGGAAAGCTTGGAGGACCATATTTGTTCAGGTGGGTTTCGCAAGGTTCTGGCGGTTATGGATCTTGCCTCCCGGCAGCCGGAAATTACTTTTCACAAGGTGTCTTCAACTGAGGGAATGGAACTTGTAGAACGACTGCTATCTGAGCCTGAAACCATATAAAGTCAGGACCTTTCTGATTGATTGCAGCATGTTTGGTGCCAAGAAAACGCACAGTCTAAAATTATCCGAATGACAGAATAGCTAAAACCACATCATTAGGAGGCTCAAATGAAACCAAGACGATTGTTGGTAATTGCGATTGTATTTACCCTGGTAATGAGCACGCCGCTGATGGCCGGTGATTCTGAGCCGAAAGATTGGCAATGGCGTCTGGCGCCGCTTTATTTATGGGGCGTGAATATCGACGGTGACCAAACCATCGGCCGGACGACGGTGCCCCTCGAATTGAAGTTTGGCGACATCTTCAACAACCTCGAAGCGGTTTTTACGGCCAACTTTGAGGGCCTGTATAAAGACAAGTGGGGTGTACTGATCGACTTCAGTTATATCGACATCGAAGGCAACCAAGGCCCTCTTACGGTGAAGTTTAAGAACACACTGGCCGAGATTGACGCGTTGTACCGCCTGGCCAGTGGCGAACATAGCTTCGATCTGCTGGCCGGTTTACGCTACACCGACCAGGAAACCTCCATTACGCCCACCCCCATTAATCTCAGCCCGGATTGGACCGACCCAATCGTCGGCGGCCGCTGGTGGTGGGATTTTGCCGATGGTTGGGCCTTTATCGCACGGGGCGACATAGGTGGATTCGGGGTCGGCTCCGATTTCACCTGGCAGGCGCTGGGTTTGGTTGAATGGCAGCCTTTTAGAAATGTGTCTTTTATCGCTGGCTACCGCGGCCTGTACCAGGATTACGAAGAGGGGGCCGGCCCAACGCTCTTCAAGTACAAAGCAACGCTGCATGGTCCCATGCTGGGATTAAACATTAAATGGTGATGACCCGAACAAGTGGCTGTCAAAGGAAATTCTTGGCAGCGCATGGGATGTCAGCGATGCCGAGGGACGGATGATCAAGGAGTATATGAAAAAGTACAATCTCGATCCCGCAATGTTTAAACCAAGGCAATAATATGGGTGATCGGCTATTTGGCCGCGACGATATTACGCCCAATGATGGGACGTTGGACTCGTGGTAATCTTAAATAGGAAGCCATCTCAAAAAATGCATTTTGATTCCAGATCAGGTCGGCCGCGCATGTCAACCTGCTGGAGCATTATACTGTTTTGCATACCGATGAAAAACGCGCTGCTGCAAATTGTATACATCTTCCCCTGGCTGGCCGCCATTATTATCGTCCCATTACCTGTGTCCGCCCACATGCCCACCACAGTTAAAAATGCTACTCTCCGGGAAGGAAACCCCACAGGTACCAAAGAACGCCTGATTATTCCCTATGCCTTTTCTTCGGAAACCATGGGGCTTACCGTGGGGGTCGGCGGCCTGGTAAAGGGCTATGGCCAGGAACAGCTGATGATGGCCGGGACCGTTTTTGCCAGCAGCGATGATCTCGAGGGCCGGGATGACGCGGCGGGTGTGATTGCCGGTATGTGGGACCTGAGGGTGCCCTATACACAACGCCTCTTTCTCACGGCCACCGGTTCAGTCGGTTATTATCCTCGCAAACGGGCCTACTCGGCGCCGGCCTTTATTCCGGGTGCCGTGCGGCCTGGCAGCAATAATTCTGATTCCGATCAATATGTTGAGGTCGGCGGAACAGATAACTGGTCTGATTTTCGCCTGGAATACGTGCTGCCCATCGGGGCGGCCGAAGATCAGGCCATGATGACCTACGAGTTGAAAAACGGCATACTGACGTCAGCACCCACCGGTGGTCGCCAATGGAATCCGGTTGAGTCCGGGGTAACCAATATCCTGCTCAGGCAGTACAACCGCTACCAGACCTACCAGCTTGACCCGGGCGACCAGGAACGGACCATTCACCCGATCCAACTCGGCATTACCTACGACAATACCGACTTTCCCACCAATCCCTCTTTCGGCAGTCGCCAGTTCATCGGCGTCACCCATGATTTCGGCTGGCTGGAATCAGATGAAACCTGGACATTTTGGGAAGTTGGGGTGGCCAAGTTTTTCTCGCTGGGAACCAGTGACTGGGCCCGGCAGCGGGTTTTAGCCCTGGATTTCTGGACCGGAGATACCCCATCCTATGGGGAAACCCTCCTGCCCAATGGCCTTATTCAGGTCAACAGCGCACCGCCATATTATGAGGGCGCCAACCTGGGCGGATTTTACCGGATGCGGGCCTACCCTTTTTACCGCTTTAACGACCGCTCCGTCATCTTCACTGCCGCTGAATATCGTTACACCCTGCGCTGGAATCCTATCGGGGAGATTCGCTGGTTGAAATTTCTCAAGATGGACTGGATGCAGCTGGCCGGATTTGTTGAAGGCGGGCGGGTGGCCCGGGAGTACACCTTTTCAGCGCTGACGTCAGACTGGCAGGCCGATGCCGGTGTCGGATTCCGGGCCATGATGGCCGGCGCCATCGTGCGGTTTGATGTCGCGGCTTCCAACGAGGGGATGGGTTTCTGGTTCATGGCCGGCCAGCCATTTTGATTGCTACGATTTTGGAAGGAGGTTGAAAATGAAAAAGCGACTGTTCGTTATCCTGGCAGCCCTGTTTTGCCTGACTTTTCTGTTTATGGGGTGCACCTCCAGAACCTCCATCAAGGACTACTCTAAAAAGTTCTCCCCTCAGGTACATGCCAATATCGGGGTGTTCGCCGACACCACCATTACCCTCATAAAAGATTCGGAATTGGGCCTGACGCAAAAGCAGGCAATTTTTATACGCGATACATTCGATCCAAAGGGAGCAGAAGAAAAAGCGTTCTTGGCGGCAAAAGCCAATGTGGCCAAGGCGTTAAGACGCATTGTTCGTTATTCGGTGGACCTGGTAGTCATCACGGAGACGAATAAATCCGAAGCCGAAATGATCAAGGCATACGGAGACTATATGGCCGGTTTTAATCCTGGGGCCGTGAAAAGTATGGGTTTCAAAAAGGATCATTACAGTGAACTGGTAGATAAAATTCGTTCTCAGAAAACGTTCCTGCAAGCCATGCAAATGGCCCAACCGATTATCAGTGCCGCCTCACAATACATTAATGTGCTTCTCAATGAACTTGGCGAGAAAATGGATGCGCTTTACTTGAAACGTGACAGCATGATTGACGCGCGTTACCAGGATGTTATCCATTACCAGGGAACACTTGAATCTGAAAAGTACGAAATCCTGAAAGCTATGCGGTTTTTATATGGAGCCTTTAAGGGAGACAATGCGTCATATAAGCGGCTGGTGGATAGCGGTATCATTTGGCAAAAAAAATTGCTGCCCAAAAGCGATCCAAGCTACGAAGAGCTCGCGGCGATAGCAGCGCATCTCAAGACGCGTCTGAAGGCGACCCACCTGATCGGCACGGAGATTAAGCCGGACTGGGATAACTACCGGAACGCGCACCGAGAGCTAAACGAACTTTATATGAACGGCAAGACAAAAGTCGGCAAGGTACGCCTTATAGCATTGGCCTGGCTCAAGGCGCACCAGAAAATGGCTGCCAGGGTATCAAGTCCGGCCGAGTGGTACAACATCAAAGATCTACCGGTGGATCTGTTTAAATTAGGAACAAGTGCGATATTCTAGGGCTGTTTCTAAAAAATTGCCGGGTGCTATACCATCAGCCCTGAATATAACGTTGCGCGTGGTGACCGACGCGGGCAACCGGAGGTGAAACAGCATGACCCCTTTGGATATATTCGCCCTAATCGTATTAATTGTTCTTGTGATTGCCGTCGTGGGCATCTGGGTCCTACTGGGCATGGCGCCCGGCAGGATAGCGGCGCAGCGTAATCACCCCCAGGCCGAGGCGATCAACGTGTGCGGCTGGTGGGGCGTCCTCACCCTTGGCATTTTACTGCCCCTGGCATTTATCTGGGCTTACACAAAACCAGGTAACCAACAGGTTGTCAGTTCTGCCGATCCGGGGACTGACGCTCTTGAGGAATAGGAGGGATAACCGCTTTGATTGTTTTTCTAACACTTTGTTATGTGGGGGTCCTGGCCCTTCTGATCAAGCTGAAGGTGATCAAGTTGACCCTTTGGTGGAAGATCTCCCCGGTGGTATGGGCGGTGGTTCTGTTTTGCGTACTCTTCATTCCCATGCAGTGGGGGGCCCCTGCCGGGGCCGTGACCCAGTATCAGACTGTCATCGAGATCATTCCAAATGTGGGGGGACAGGTCATCGATGTGCCGGTGAAGCCGCTTGAGCCCATCAAAAAAGGCGATGTGCTGTTTCGCATCGATCCGGAGACCTACCAGGCCGCGGTAGATCAGCTGAAGGCACAGCTTGACCTGGCCAAGATTCGCCTGGCCCAGTCCAAGGAGCTGGCCGCTGCTGAAGCCGGCAGTGTTTACGAGGTGGAAAGGTATGCCGCCGATGTCAAGCCCCTCTCTGCGCAGTTGCGCTCCGCCCGCTGGAACCTGGCCGAAACCGCGGTCAAAGCACCCGCCGATGGATACATCATGGGGTTGACATTGCGGCCGGGACAAAGGGTCAGCAACATGCCCATGCGCGGCTGGATGGCTTTTGTGGACACCGGCCAAAGTGCCTTGGTGGCCGGCATCAACCAGAACATGCTGCGCCATGTGCGGGTCGGGCAAAACGCCGAAGTGGTTTTTAAGCTGTTTCCAGGGAAAACATTTCCGGCCACTGTAACCGGGGTTGGCTATGTGTCTCCCCAGGGCCAGTTGCCGCCCAGCGGCATCCTGCCTCAGGCCCCTACCGCCCAGCAGCTGCCGTTGCCATATGGCGTTATACTGTCGGTCGACAAGGAGGTCCTTGCTGAGCTGCCTAATCAGCAAATGCCCGGTGGATCTGTGGGTACCGTGGGGATTTACACTGATTCGGTAAAAGCCACGCATATCATTCGCAAGGTGATGCTGCGAATGGAAACCTGGCTGAATTTTATCAACCCATATTAAAGGTCGCGATGATGCTGAGATGGACATACAAGTTGGTTTTCATGCTGGCGGCAGCAGCATGTGTCATCGGACTAGGCGGCTGTGCCAGCAAACCTTCGCCGACAACCGAAGAAGTGGTTGCGCAGGCGTTACCGCCGGAAACCAGCGTCCCGGACACATGGAAATCACTGGCTGAAAGGGCCGGGCAAGTAGAACTAGGCTGGCTGCAGAGCTTTCAGGATCCCGCGCTGGAAGCGCTGGTTACAGAGGCCCTGGAACACAACCCGGGTTTGCAGATGGCGGCCGCCGGCGTCGAGAGTGCCGCGGCTGCAGCGGTCATTGCAGGTGCGGCCTTAAAGCCGACGGTGGCTGTCGGTGCAGGCGCCGAGCAAACCTACGGGGGTAGTCCCATTGACACCAATTCCTGGGCGGTCGGCATGTCCTGGGAACTTGATTTGTGGGGCAAACTGCGGGCCCGGGCCGCGGCGGGCGAGGCTGTTTATGAAGCCACCGTGGCGGATTATCAAGGATCACGCCAGTCCTTGGCAGCGATGACGGCCAAGAGCTGGTTTCTGGCCACGGAAGCCCATAACCAGCAGTCACTTGCAAATGAAAGTGTCCAGATCAACCAACGCATGCTGGAACTGGCCCAGGCCCGTTTTCGGGTGGGTAAAGTCTCCCGTCAGGATGTGCATCTGGCAAAAGCCGATCTCTCCCAGGCCGAAGAACGCCTGCGCCAAACCCGGATCGCCTTTGAGCAGGCCGCTCGCGGACTGGAACTGCTGCTCGGTCGTTATCCGGGCGCTGACATCGATGTCCGCAAAGAGATCATTCCAGTGCCGCCACCTGTACCGGTGGGTTTGCCGGCCGAACTGCTGCAGCGTCGTCCCGATCTGGTTGCGGCGGAGCGGCGTGTCGCGGCGGCTTTTCAATTGACCGTGGAGGCGGAAGCCGCCCGGTTGCCCAGCGTGAGTCTGACAGCCGGCGGGGGGCAGGCCAGTAACGATCTGGTCAACTTGCTAGGGGTTGATCGTAATTTTTTCAATGTGGGGGCGAACTTTCTGGCACCGGTGTACAGCGGCGGTGCACTCAAAGCCCAGGTCCAGATCGCGACTGCCGACCAGAAAGCCGCTATGGCCGCCTATGGGCAGACTGCCCTGACGGCCTTTAGCGAGGTCGAGACAGCGCTATCCAACGAACGTCTGCTTGCCGAACGGGAAGCCTTTCTCACTGAAGTGGTCCAGGAGAACCAGGCCGCTTTGCAGCTGGCCCAAAAACAATACAAGGTCGGCCGCATCGATTTGTTGAGTGTATTGATTATCCAGGCACGGCTCATCGGCGCCAGGGCGGCATTGATCAGCATACGCAATGACCGACTCGCAAACCGGGTGAACCTGCATCTTGCCTTGGGCGGCAGTTTTGAAAAACTGGATAGCGACTAACCAATCTGCTGCACGTTATGAACAAGAGGTGGGTTATGCTTTTTAACAACATTTTCATACACCTAAACCTTATGATTCTAACGCCCATCATATTGAGCTCCTGCAGTTACGGACTGGAGCTCCGGGAAGATCTGCCGGAAAGCGCTTTCGCCTGCATGCAGCACTATGCGCCGGAGGATGACCCCTTTACACGCAAGACCGGAGAGCGATCTCCTGACTCCTCCTTTTTAACTATCGATGCAATCAAGCCTGCCTTGGAATGGCGTCTGGCCCTCATCGACAGTGCCCAAAAAAGCCTGGATATCCAGTATTTTCTCTGGAAGACGGATGAGACCGGTTCCCTGCTGGTGCGGCGGGTACTGGCCGCCGCCAACCGGGGCGTGGTCGTACGGATATTGATGGATGACTTTGATTCTCCGAACTGGAACAAGTTGGCAACCACCCTGACCATGCATCCCAAAATAGAGATCCGGGTGTTCAATCCCTTCAAGAAAAAACGCGGCAATTGGGCCGGCCGGGGGTTTGAGCTGGTGACTGATCTGGAGCGCCTCAACCACCGCATGCACAACAAGCTGTTCATGGCCGACCAGCGACGTGCCATCGTCGGTGGTCGCAACCTGGGCAATGAATATTTCGGGGCCGGTAAAAAGCTTGACTACCGGGACTATGATGTCATCGCCCTGGGACCGGTGGTGGCGGAACTCAGTCACAGTTTTGAAGTGTTCTGGGACAGCGTCTGGTCCTATCAGGTCAGTGATCTGCCCGCTGGAGAAAGTGACCGCAATAAAGTTGCCCAATTAAAAGCCAGGTTGGACCGGGTCGTACTTGAGTCTGACTGGTTAAGCAAGGAATTCGATATTGAACCCCGGGACTGGGCCGAACGCATTGCCGCGGCTAAAAGCAAGCTGACCACTGCCCCGGCCCGGGCGGTGTTTGATTGCCCGCCGCCCCAGGGGGATCAGTTCCCGGTACAGACCGTTCATGTGTTGAATCGAATAGTCGCCCAGACGAGTGATGAAATCCTGATGATCTCACCCTATATGGTACCGCTGGAGGGCTTTCATCAAGCCATTGCGAAAACGGTCAACCGCGGCGTAACGGTGCGACTGTTGACCAACTCCCTGGCAGCCGCGGATCACACCATCGCCTTTTCCGGCTATGGAAAACATCGGTTGAGGATGCTGGAAAACGGTCTCAATATACATGAATTGCGACCGGACGGTGCCATGTGGCAACAGCACCGGTTGGGCGCCTCGACGGCCAAACATATTGCGCTGCATGCCAAGGTAGTCGTGTTCGATCGGCGCTGGGTGTACGTGGGCTCCCTGAATCTGGACCCGCGTGCGGTTCACTGGAATACCGAACTGGGAGTACTGGTAGACAGCCCCCAGCTGGCCGCCCGGATTTATCGCGATTTTAGTGTCGATTTGTCCCCGGAAAACAGCTGGCAGGTAAAATTACGCGCAATGGATGGCGAGAAGACCGGAGGTCGGACCAAGCCCGAACTGGTCTGGGTGGCCGGCGATGAGGAGACAACCCGGGAGCCGTCCAAAGGAATCATACAAAGGATCAGCCTCTGGTTTTTTTCACTGCTGCCCATAGATGAATTGCTATAGGGTCCGAATATGAAAACAACACCGCATGCAATGCTCCGTCAAACACACCCGGTGAGGGCATATCCTCTACGGGTGGTTTTGATCCTCGCATTTTTGGGCCTGATTTTCTCCGGCTGTGCCCATACAGGGGGTGAGTCGGCAGAAGGTGGCCAAGCATTGGGCGGGGTGCTGATAGAAGTTCTGTATGCAACCGATCGCAATGTAACCGGTGATGAGAGACCCGCACGTTTTTATGGCGGAAACCGGGGGGATATGACCTATGGCCGTTGTCAAGTAGTCGTGCGACCGTCCAAAGCAAGATCACCATATGCCGACCATACGCTGTGGAAGCTGGATACCGGGAAAAGAATTCGCAAGCGCGCGGCTTTGCACAGTATGGATACGATGGATAAGCAAGAGTTTCTTAAGGCGGTCACGTACGGGTCAGCCAATAGCAAAAACAAGTCTGTGCTGGTTTACCTGCATGGATACGGTCGTAAATTCGAACGCGCCATGAGTACGACCGCTACCCTGGTATACGAGATGAGTTATCTCGGGGTTCCCATCTTGTACAGCTGGCCCTCCAAAGGCAGTGCGGAAGCCTATCCAGCCGACCGAACTGCGATTGACTGGTCGACACCGCATTTGCAGACATTTTTAGAAACCCTGGCGGCCGACACTGGGGTCGATACCATCCACCTGATGGCACACAGTTTGGGGAACCGGGCGCTGCTCAAGGTTTTAGCCAATTTAACTGATACTAAACTTAGCAACCCTGGATGGAATTTCGGCGAAATAATCCTGGTGGCTCCGGATGTGGATCGGGCCATTTTCAAGCGGGATTATGCACCCCTTCTGGCGAAGATGGATTCGCGCGTGACACTCTATGTGTCGTCCATTGATGTACCCCTCAGTGTGTCGCGCAAAATCAACCGCTACCCCCGGGTGGGCGATTCCAAAGATGGCCCGATCATCAGGGCAGGCATTGAAACTGTCGATGCTTCGGATGTAACCAATCTCATAATCGGGCATTCATACTACCGGGACAGCCCGGAAGCGTTATCCGATCTGTACTACCTGATCAATCACAGGCTGTCTGCTGATCAGCGGCCCACCTTAGTCCCGGCGGATGCTTCCGGGGCGCGTTACTGGAAAATCAAATCTAATAAGCTATCTGGAAAAACGAAGGCTATCGAATAATTTTAGCTAAAGCACTAACGGAGACTATGACTCATGAAACCGGAAACAATGAGGAGAATCTAGCTTAGCCTTGCTATCATTGTGGTGCTGACATCAATTGCCGCCTGCCGGACCATTCCCGTGGAAAAACGGGAGCCGGTGCGCGCGGAGATCAACAGCCGTGGCAACGAGATCATTGAGAGACTCGTCGGTGAACAGCCTGATTTACAAAAGAAAATAGATGCCTCCGCGGGCTACTTCACCGGCCGCTTGTCGGCATTGAAAGCCCCTATTGTCGGCGGTGGTACCGGTATCGGGGTGTTGTATGACCAGGAAGGGGCAACCCGGACCTACCTGAATGTCAAACGTTATGACCTTGGTCTGGGGCTGGGAACGGGCACCTATCGCGTGTTGGCTGTGTTTGACAACCGCGAGGCACTGGAAAAATTCAGGCTCGGCACTTGGACCGGCAGCATAGGTGCTGAAACTGCCAGGGCGGAAAAAATATCGTCCACAGCTACATTGGCTGATGAGGGTATGTCCCTTTACCTTCTCCCGGAGTCCGGCGCAGCCTTTGTAGCTACAGCCCGCCTGGTGAGTCTATCCGTTAACGAGGATCTGACCAATTCCGGTGTTTCGGATGTCAATATTCCCAATATCGGGTTTGATAAGGCCGATCGACAAGGTGATGATGCCCCACGGAAATGGAACCGTGCTCTGCCTTTTTTAGCCCAGAATGTCATCGACATGGGCTATGACCTGCCGCTGCCTTATGGTGTCGGCATGTCCTTTGTCCACGTCAACCAGGAGAATCTGCTCGCCGATCTGGAGGTCGGCCTCAATGGCGGGGCCAAAGAACCCTTCCCGTTCGTTTCGTTCGACAATGCGAACTCCATCAGTTCTAGCGCACAGGTAAAGCTCGACGCCTGGTTGTTCCCGTTTATGAATGTATTTGCCATGGTGGGCAAACTTGAAGGCAAAGCCCCGTTAGATGTGAATCTCGACGGAAACCTCATGTTGGACCAGTTAGGGATTACCTGTCCTGGCTTGCCCCCTAATCCCCTATGCCCGATTCTCGAGGATAGGATAATAACACTGCCCATTGAAGCCGACTTCACCGGCACAACCTATGGGGTGGGTACTGTTTTGGCAACTGGTTACAAAAACTGGTTTGTCACCGTGCCCATTAATTTTACCTATGCGGATATGGACAAAACGAATACCGACGGAATCTCCACAACTGTTACCCCGCGTATCGGACGAAATTTCAATCTGAACCAAGCCGGCAATGTAGCGTTGTACGGGGGCGGAAACTACTTGCAGAATGAGTTGACAATCACCGGAACAGTCTTCATGCCGGGTACCAACCTCCAGATAGACTACACCATGAAACAGAAAAACAAGGATAACTGGAATGCCGTTTTGGGTGGGAACTGGGATATCCACAAACGTATCTCCCTGGCGGTCGAATACAATGGCTTTGTGGGCAGCCGTGAAGCCACGATCTGTTCATTCAACTGGAGATTTTAAAACAGCAATGGTCAAACTGGCGGTCCTTAATGATCTGCAGCTACCATTCACATTTACACAACGTGACGACATATGGGTCTATTAACCTGAAATACCGAAAAATATGAAGATCAATCGAGCAAAAATTCTTTGACCTTGAAGTGATGAACCGTCTCTCTATACCGGGGTGGCAAAAAGCTCTCTCAAACAAATCGTGGCGGACGTCACCACCGGTGAAAATGCATGCAGAGAACAAATAGATGACTACGCATTTAGAAACGATATCCGCTTTTGCGGCCAATATGAAAGCTTACCCGGTTGCGGCTGCCATCCTTACTCTTGTTTTATTTGCACTATTAGCCAAAATCACGGTGAGTATAACACAACGAGTGATTAGAAAAATATACGGCGAAGACAATCAGAAGTTTCGTGATAAGCTGACCCACATCCTCCGGATACCCACGTGGACTATTCTACTATTGCTGGGTTTTATCACATTAACCCGGTGGCTCAATCCCCTTCCCCAATATCAATATGTATTCCTTGGGCTGTTGAAAACCCTCATCCTGCTGGTTTTTCTCATATCATTCAGTAAGTTCATGACAGCTCTTTTTTCCCTCTGGCATAAGGCGCGTGACTTGGATGACACGATCCTCAATCAGATTGAGGGGTTCGGCAAGGTATTGACCTTCGGAATCAGTCTAGCGTTTTTACTGGCTATCTGGCAGGTTGATTTGGCACCGGTGCTGGCTTCAGCCGGTGTCCTCGGTATCGTAGTCGCCATCGCGGCCCAGGATTCACTCTCCAACCTCTTTGCCGGCATTTCTTTGTTTCTGGATCGTCCCTTTAAGGTCGGGGACTATGTCGTGTTGGACACCGGTGAACGGGGGGAGGTGATCTGGCTCGGTATGCGCAGCACACGCCTTCTCACACGCGGCAACGTGCAGGTAACGGTTCCAAATTCGATAATGGCCGGCACTAAAATTGTTAATGAAAGTGCCCCGAATCCACGGTATCGCGTCAGTGTAAAAGTTGGTGTGGCCTATGGCTCCGATCTGGAGCATGTCGAAAACACACTTCTCAGTGTCGCCAAAAGCAATCCAACCATTTCATCTTTTCCAGACCCCAGGGTGCGATTCAGAAACTTTGGCGAGTCTTCTCTGAATTTGGAACTGCTGTGCTGGGCTATTCAACCCAAAAACCGCGGCATCATCGTACATCAACTGAGCAAAGCGATTTACAAAGTCTTTAAAGATGAAAATATCCTCATACCCTTTCCCCAGCATGATGTCCATGTTCACCATTTATCAACAGAAGGATCTGGGACCGTTCACACGAAAAGGAGTGAATAATGTCGAAAAGGAAGAACACCATATCGAAGTGGCGTTACAGAAGGGAACGATCAGGATTGGGGCAAGTTTCTCGCCGCGACTTTTTGAAAACATTTGCGGGCATCACCCTTGCCGGGACATCGCTCGTGTCCGTTCAATTCCTGTCTGCTGATGAAGTACCGCCTGAGCCTGACAACCTGGATGAACCGACACAATGGCAAGAAGGCGATCCAGAACCGGAAGAGAAACAAGTGCCAGCCACTGAGCCGGAACAAAAATCCAAGGAAGCCCCGCCCAGTCAACCGATGGATGATGACCGGGGTGAACAACCCGATTCCAAGCATGCCTGGGTTTATGGCTATTGGTGGTGGACGGGCGGAAAATATGTCTGGGTTCCCGGTTACTGGGCGGTGCCACCCAAGCCCGAATACGTTTACATTCCCGGTTACTGGACCTATCGAAGTCCTACCTGGGTCTACATACGCGGTGGGTGGGGAATGCCGGATACGACTACCGTTGTCGTATATGCCAATCCCAGGCCCGTATTGACAGTCTTTGTTGTTACGGCACCGATTCGAATTATCAGGCGGAACCGTCGCTGGCGGCATCGCCACTCACGTCGTCGCCGCCATCGTCCGCATCGTTCGCGTAATCCCCGCTTGCGGCCAAGCCCGGCAAGAGGACCATCAAGAGGACCGTCGAGAGGTCCAGCGAGGGCCCAACCCGCAAGAGGACCGTCAAGGGGGCCATCGGGGAGTCCATCAAGAAGCCCCTCGAGGGGGCCGTCAGGGAGCCCATCGAGAGGACCGTCAGGGAGTCCATCAAGGGGACCATCGGGGGGCAACCAACCTGTCAGGACAAACTAGAAGACATCTTAAAAAAGTCTTCATGTCGGACGTCTTGTGCGGCGAGGTCTATAACGAAGACGTAAGCCTTCGGCGAAGCCTGATTAGCCAAACTTCAGCATTCGCTTAAACTCCGGCCGACAGACTTTTGTTGGGCGATCGGTTCAAGTCCTCGAAATACTCCAGTGGGCTTGCTTAATTGATACAGAGGAATTTGGAGCTGGATTCATCTATGCAAAAAGCAGCGACAGGCATAATCATTACAGTATGCATATTTTTATGTTTCGGCGCAGGCGCGCATGCCGACGATGACAAAAAAGATACGTCACCCTGGTCCAAATACGGAATTTCTGCCGGCGGCATGACCAATGCAAGCAGATCCCAGGTCCGCCTGGGTGCCAAAGGGCTCGCCCTGGGTGTCGATCTCGAAGAATTCTTGGGGCTTGATGTAAATGATTCCAGTTTTCGGGTTGAAGGCTATTGGCGCTTTACGCAGAATCGGCGGCACCGTCTCGATTTAGGCTGGTATTCGCTAAGGCGGCAAGGGAGCACAACTATCGGCCGGCCAATCGAGATTGGGGACCTGGTTCTTCCCATCGGCACTACGGTAAACACATCCTTCAACATCGATGTGATCAAAGGTAAATACAGCTACTCTTTTTTCCAGGATGACCGTTTTGACCTGGCATTCAGCGCCGGGCTGTATGTTCTACCAATCGATTTTGAGGTGAATGCAACCGGCTTTTTAGCTCAAGGGGCTGAAGAGGCGTCCATTACAGCACCGCTTCCACTGCTCGGCCTGCGAGGTGATTTCGCAGTTACCGATAATTTTTTTCTATTAAGCAGTTTCGAAATCTTTTACCTCGAAATTGGTGACTATCGCGGCGGCATCTTTGATGGCAGTATCGGCGGTGAATACAAATTCAGTGATAATTTTGGCCTCGGCCTCAGTGTCCAGCATTTCGATATTCGCGTCGAAGCCAATGGCAATGATTTTCCCGGGGTCGACTTCATCGGAAGGATTGGCTACACGTTTCAAGGTTTGATGGCTTATATCAAGCTCTATTTTTGACCCACAACAGGCCCGCTAAAGTGCTGAATAGGATTTAAGACGATACACATAATGCGACCATTTTGTACAATTATTACTGCCGTGTTCATTTTGACTCTACCTGTACACATCTTCGCTTCGGATATGGTTGGGGATTCTATATCCGATACGCAAAAGGTCGATGCCGGCATGAGCCATGAATTGGTGACAACCGAGGTGGAAGGCGCGAAAGGCAGTTTTGCTTTTATTCCCATACCCATTTCCAACCCCACCATTGGGACCGGGCTAGGCGCCGTGGCCATGTACATGCATCCCAAGGCGACCGGTGATGAAAGTGCGCCGACCTCATCCACAGGAATTTTCGGGATGTACACCGATTCGGAGAGCTGGGCGGCTGGCGCTTTTCACGACGGGTATTATCGGCAGGACCGGATTCGGTTTAAAATGCCGATCGGGCATGGCAGCATCAACCTTAAATTCTACGGTATCGGCACCGAGTCACCCCTGCGGAACAATCCGATCAATTATAATGCCAAAGCCAATTTTACCCTGCCCCGCCTGCTTTTTCGCTTACCGGCGGACCATTGGTTTTTAGGTGGACAGTATCGATTTCTGAATATCAAAACCAGTACGGATTTAGGCAGCCGCCTGCCGATCAGCCCGGGAACCGGTATCGAGACCCAAACCAGCGGGTTGGGCGTCGTAACGGTTTACGACTCAAGGAATTCTAATTACCGGCCTACAAAAGGATCTTGGCTTGATGGTACTTTCACACACCATTCGGAAGCTATCGGCGGAGATTACGACTACCAGAGGCTTGTACTTAAATGGGCGCAGTACTTTCCTTTAAGCGATAACTTGTTGGCCGTCTATCGCCTGGACGGGCAGTTGGTCAACGGCGGAGTCCCGTTTTGGGACCTTTCCAAAATAACGTTGCGTGGTTACGCCGGTGACCAGTATCTCGACAATACAGCCATTACAGCCCAGGCAGAGGTCCGCTGGAACTTCTATCGACGCTTTACTGCCGTGGCCTTTGGCGGCCTGGCGCGGGTGGCTGATAGAATCTGGGATATTGGCAGCAGCAAGACCCTGCCGGCCGGCGGCGGCGGTCTGCATTTCATGCTAAAGGAAGCCGAAAAGCTGTCTATAGGTATCGATGTAGCCAAAGGAGAGGGTGAAAGCGTAACCGTCTATTTCCAGGTCGGTGACTGGATGGCCAAGTAAACGATTTAGACGGGATGAAATCTTCTACCTATATAAAACACGTACTATGGGGTTCCCAATGAAAAGCAGGCTTATCCTTAATGGAAAATCAGCAGCCAACCCCATAATCAGGGAAGCTGTTCAAAAACTTCGCCGGCAGGATAGGGGCCTCGAAGTGCGGGTCACCTGGGAGGATGGAGATGCAATGCGCTTTACCCGGGAAGCCTGCGCAGAAGGCATTGAGCGGGTCGTCGCCGGCGGTGGTGACGGTACGGTAAATGAAGTGGTTAACGGACTAATGGCCTGTGAAAAAGATTCAAGAGCGGCCCTCGGCATCTTGCCGCTTGGAACGGCGAATGATTTTGCCACCGGGTGCAATATTCCCCAAACACCATACGAGGCGCTTGTGTTAGCCACCAGCGAAGCACCGATAACCGTAGATGTTGCCCAGGTGAAGGACAAATTTTTCATTAACGTCGCCTCTGGTGGGTTCGGGGCAGAAGTTACAACGTCAACCCCGCCGGAATTGAAAAGGCTTCTGGGCGGCGGGGCCTATTCTCTTATGGGCGTCATCATGGCCTTGAATTTCAAAGCCTACTCCGGTCGGTTGCAACTGCCGGGCAAGGAACAGGAACTGACCGCGCTGGTAGGGGCTGTCGGGAATGGCCGTCTGGCCGGGGGCGGGAAGGTCGTAGCCCCCCAGGCTTATATCGATGACGGCCTGCTGGACGTCCTGGTGATCCGGCGTTTCCAGATAGCTGATTTAGGGCAGGTCGCCCAGGAAATTTCCAATTTGACCGCTAATGGGCGCTTTGTGAGTTACCACCAAACACCCTGGGTGGAGTTTTCCAATTCAGAGCCGGTTCCCGTCAACCTCGATGGCGAGCCAAACACATTTGAAACTGGCAAAGTGGAGGTGGTCCCCGGTGCTGTTGGGCTTGTTGTTCGTCCTGATTGTCCCTTGCTATCGGAGAATAGGCCAAAAAATAACACTCTTTAAGTGGGCACATTGGATTATTACTGGCGGGATAAAGGTTAGGTGTGTAGTATGACCTTAGCACTTCCAGCACACCGTCCGTCAGAGTCAAGATTATATATTTCCATTTGTACAGCCACTAACAGATCAATGTCGTTGGTATCAATTTCTTTTTTATAAGGAGGAATCATGGAACCAAAACGGAATCTACTGTTGCTGGGCCTCATTTTATTGGCGGCCGCTGGATTTTATATCAGCGGTACTTTCGAGGGCCCATCCGAAAACAACCTGCTCACGGTCAAAGAAGCGCAGGCTGCCGAGGGGCCCCTACCGCCCCGCTATGTCTATTTTCCCGCTACGGAAACACTTGCGTCGGACGAAATAAGAGTGATTGCCTGCGGAACCGGAATGCCGGCGGCAAGGCGTGGTGAAGCCGCGACCTGCTTCCTGGTGGAACTGGGAAATGGCGAGAAATTTTTCTTTGATATCGGCACAGGCTCCATGGCCAATGTGGCAGCCTTGCTGATCCCCTATGATTACCTCGACAAGGTATTTCTGACTCACCTGCACACCGATCACTGGGGTGACTTCGACGCCCTGTGGGCCGGCGGTTGGACAGCAGGTCGTACCGAAGCACTGAAAGTCTGGGGACCCTCGGGAGCAACGCCCGAAATGGGAACCAAGGCCGCGATGGAAGGGTTTATGAAAACGTATCATTGGGACTACATAACCCGGTTACAGAAACTTGCGGCGGAACCGGGCAGAATCGAGGTCCATGAGTCTGATTATCGCGGTGAAAATCAGGTGGTCTACAATGAAGACGGGGTCAAAATCCGCAGCTTCCCGGCTATTCATTCCGGCGACGGATCAGTCAGCTATGCATTGGAATGGAAAGGATACAAGCTGGTGATCGGCGGCGACACGTTTCCCAATAAGTGGTTTATCAAATACGCCCAGGATGCCGACTTTGTCGTGCATGAATGTTTCCACCTGCCGGGACAGATGGTCGAATGGTATAACCAGGCCCCGCCGGTGGCGCTTTATGTAGCGACCCAGATTCATACCTCTCCGCAAGCCTTTGGCAAAATCATGAGCACTATCAAACCCAGGCATGCGGTGGCTTATCACTTTTTCAATGAGGAAAGTACTCGCTATGCGATCTATGAGGGTGTACGGGAGGTCTATGACGGTCCGCTTTCCATGGCAACCGATATGATGGTCTGGAACATTACCAAGGATAACATCACCGAGCGTATGGCCGTTTCTCCGGACAACGCCTGGAGCGTACCCGGGTCGAAGCCGCCGCCGGTCGGTGAACCCGACCAGGTCCCCTATCAGTTGAGCAAAGAAATAGAGGCCGGTGCCTGGGATGTCAGCGATGCGGAAGGAGAAATGGTGAAAGGGTTCATGAAAAAATACAACCTGGACCCGAAAATGATGAAAAAATAGGATAGGCCTAAAAAAACCAGCAACTTGGTTCCTTTTTTACAAACTGGAAAGCGTGGATTGTGGTTGATAGTCCACGCTTTTCCATTTCAATGGTTATAGTTGCGGTGTCGATTTAGACTCTATCGATATATACAAATCAGCATCTTTTCGATATTGAACTGTAAGTTCCCAAAAACATTTTGAAGACACAAGACTAATAATGCGAAAGATCACGCTCCTCCTGATCATTGTTGCGACCTTGGTATTCGCTATACCCCAAAAGGCATTGGCCGACTGGATTAATCTTTCCGGAGCGCAAAGTGCGCCCAATATTGCCGAAATCCATATAAACGACGACCATGTACGCCTTGTTCTGGAGGTATATGTAAAGGATCTGGACACCTTTTCGGACCTGCTACCGGAGGACTGGCTGCGCAAAGTCATCAAGTCGCCACCTGCGGTGGAAACTCGCCTGGCGCGTTTTTCAAAAGAAGTTATACAGATTAAAAACAAAAATGGGCGGCCGCTTGCAGCCCGGTTAATACTGACCGAGCCTCGGAAAAGAACAGAACGCGCCAATCCTTTTGCCGGTATGCTAAACCCCATCACCCGCCGACCGGTTCCCGGGCCGCCTGAAGATAAGCGGGTGTTATATGCGGAGTTGGTCTATCCCTTTGAAAAGCGTCCCCAGCGCCTCACCATCATTCCACCGCTGAATAAAGCTGGACAGCCCCAGGTCTCCATCGGCTTCATCGTTTACCACCGCAGTGTTCCGGTTATTGATTTCAGCTATCTTTCCGAAGCCGTCCGTTTGAATTTAGATTGGGAGGACCCCTGGTACAGCCGGTTCGAAAAGAAACAGCTAAAGCGGTGGCAGCAAGCCGGCCTCAGAACCTTTCTCTATGTGGAGCCTTTCGAGGTGCGCCACGAGACCCTGGTTCGCGTTAAAGATTTGGCAGCCTGGATGGATCTGGATCTGCGCGGCGACGACTATGTTGAAATCGATGAATTCAACCAACTCAGGCAACGCGCCGGTGAGTTTTTATTGGACAACAGCAAGGTGCTGATCGATGGGCGCCAGTTGCCGCCTATCCTGGACCGTACCAATTTTGTAAAAACCACCCTGACGCGCACTTACTTCATTGACACGCCGGAAAGACTGCCGCTCGATACCGCCATGTTGGGCGTTGTTATCACATACCTGACCAAGCAAATACCACAGGCAGTTTCCGTTGATTGGAAGCTGTTTTCCAAACGGATTCAAAAGGTGCCCACCGTTGCGGAGGACCCGGCCGGCCCCTTCCCAAGCTACGTTACACAGGACGATCCAGTTTTGGTCTGGAAAAATTATTTAAAGACCTACCAGCCGCCTACGGTTGTACAAATTGATGTGGACAAGCAAATTTCAGAGCTAAAATTACCTGTAGCCAGTATTGTCTGTCTGATTTTCATCCTGATTCTCGGGTTTCAAACGCTCAACCGAAAAAAGCAACAGGCGCCCCTTAAAAATCATTTGATAGGGATCATTGCCCTGATAGTTATTGGAGGCCTTCTTTTTCCCATCGGGAATGTGTCGGTCCAGCGGCCTGCGGTACTGGCTGCTCAAGTCGAAGAAGACCAGGCTTTGGCTATTTTGGAAAGCCTGTTGAAAAACGTCTACCGGTCTTTTGATTTTCGCGAAGAATCCGATATCTACGATCGTCTTGCCACGAGCGTCCACGGTGATCTGTTGCAAAGGATCTATTTACAAAACCGCAAATCCCTGGTCGTAACCCAGGCAGGTGGCGCACGCGCCAGGGTTAAAGAGGTTAAGCTTCAAGATATTTCGGTTTCATCACCTGATAATTCGCTTGAGTTGAAATTCCATGCGAACTGGACCGCCGCAGGCACAGTAGGGCATTGGGGGCACATCCATTCACGAAAGAACCAGTATGAAGCCAATATCACCGTGAAACCAGTAGATGGGGCCTGGAAAATTACCGGTCTTGATCTCATGGAAGAAAAGCGGCTGTTATAAGCAAGTAACGCTAAACCTTTTAATTAGCCGCAGACGAACGCAGACATCATCCGGCCGACGTAGCCGGCTGAAACTTGCCATGCCCTTCGGATAGGAAATCAACAAGCCCATCACTCACAGAGAGTACAGAGAAAAGCTAAAAACAAAACCTATGCATCGCGCAGAGACGCAAAGACGCAGAGAAAGGCAATATCTAGTCCCGCTTAGCGGGAGAAAACCCAACAGCTAATGGCTAAAAGCTAAATGCTTAATCGGTCATGTGTGTCGAACGAGCACCGCGAGTGGGCGGCTAATTAAATTTTGGGGGTCAGATTTATACGGCCGGAAATAAAGCCAGATGCACCATGCGAACCAGCACCAGCACAAAGAACGCCAGTGGGAAATAACTGGCCCGATTAAATAGGGCCATGGCCATATCGCGCTCCAGCGTTTCGGCCAGACGCAAAGCCGGCAGCAACAGCAGGTAGACATTGATTCCCAGGGCTGCGGTAAGGTAAACCGGGCCGAAGGTTAAAGGAGAAGCCCAGAAGACAGCCACCGACAGGAGCGTGGCGATCACCAGACACACCAGGCTCAGAAGGCCTGCTCGCTGGAGCCCGAGGCTGGTGGGGATGGTCTTGGCATTGAAGCGCCGGTCTTCCTCAATATCCGTCCAGTCGGCGGGAATGTTCTGGCCGCCGATTTCCCAGAAAAAAATCCACAGGAAAAGAAACGTCAGAAAGACGATCGGCGGATTCGGGTTGACCGCGTATATCGCCGCCAGGGGGCCGCAAGTCTTAACGGCTCCGTTGACCAGGGCTCTCAACGGAGACACATTGCCGAGCAGGCAGTAGATGATTTCCAGAATGCATCCGGCCAGGAAGATCCACAGGCAGACCGGGTTGAGGATATAGGCGCCGGTCATGGCCACCAGGGACCAGCCAGCGGCCCAGGCCAAGCCGGCTGAATAACTCAACGCGCCTTTGGCTAAAGGGTGACGGATCATCACCCCATCCAAGTAGTCTTCGGAATCGTCGAATCCGCCGGCAGCGGCCTTTTTCCGATCGCTGCGGTAATCGGTCAGGTCATTGACGGCATAAACGGCCGTATAACCGGCAAACGCGGTAATGATGCCAATAATGATCACAGTGAGAGGGGGAAAATGACCAAGACAGAGCAAGGCCGCCATGGCCGGGGTGGTCATGTCGATCAGGCCGTGGGGTGTCCGTGAAAGGGCCCAAAACAAGTTCAATTTGCGCTCTATTGTCGGCGGCAACTGAAAAAATCTGCTTATCAAGTTTTACACCTATTAAGGGGGTTACAAATTTGGGGCACTATAGCACCTTCGATTGTAACTGTCATCCATAATTGAAACCGAATGAATAGCGTGACAGGTTGTTTTTATTATTGAAATTTTACTGAATACCTGTCAAAAAAGAATTTAGTGCATCTTAAGCATCGTGTCACAACAATCGCCCCTACACCTATTTTTTTTGACAATCGATTAGAAACGGAGGTCAAAATGCGCCTGCACATGCACACCGGTTCCATCATTCTTTTCTTCACATCTTTCCTGCTCATCATGATGCTCTCCACGATGCCTGTTTTCGCAGGATCGGCCAAAATCAATTGCCAGGCCCATGAAGGACCATGCAAGCTGCCCCTTGGCAAAGAAACCATTACGCTGGAGATTACGCCGCGCCCGGTAACAGCCATGCAGGAGTCCTTTTTCAATGTGAAGATCACGGGCAATCAACCCGCAAAAGCGCCCTATCTCGACCTGGGGATGCCGGCCATGAAAATGGGGCCGAACCGGGTAATGCTGAAAGCTGATGGCAATGGTAGCTATACGGGCAAAGGCGTCATTGTGCGTTGTAAAAGCGGCCGCCGGACGTGGTTTGCCAATGTGGTAGTTCCCGGTGCCGGAGAGGCCAAGTTTGTCTTCGATGTCGTTTATTGATCCCCTATATCCCCTTTTTCTGGCCACTGGATTCACGGTAGGTCTCGGGCACTGTGTCGGCATGTGCGGCCCTATTGTGGTGTCGCTGTCCTTGAACCTGAAGGGGCGCAACCTCTTTTTACCCCACCTGCTCTATAACGTCGGGCGGGTGATCACCTATACCCTCCTGGGCGGGATCATGGGCGCCACCGGTTCCTTCTCTATGGTGGCGGCCAACATTGCGGGCATCCAAAGGAGTGCTCTGATTTTTTCCGGCGTCCTGGTCATTGTCATGGCGCTCGCCCTCAGCGGTTGGTTGCCATTCGGAAAAAAAATAGAAGATAAAATGAATCCCCATGGGTGGATCTCGCGTGGATTTCAAAGACTTTCCGGCTTAAATGCCACCGCTGCCTATTTCCCGGTCGGTCTTCTCCTGGGTCTATTGCCTTGCGGCCCGGTTTACACGGCACTATTAGCGGCAGCCGGTGTTGGTCTGAATACCACTACAATGACAGAAGGCATCATAAAGGGCATGGGCGTCATGTTTTGCTTTGGGGTCGGGACGATACCGACCCTTTTCGTGATTGCCAAGCTGGTGGACATGGGGTGGCTGAAAAATCGGTTGATCATCTACCGTATCGGGACGGTCCTGATGCTGATTGTGGGGGTGTATTTTATCTACCAGGGACTTACGTTTTAGAAGCCATCTCAAAAAAGTCTTTTGGCCCAATCTCAGCGTTGGGCGCAAAATTCAAATCCTCAAAATACTGGAGTATTCCTCCGGTTTAAATGTCGCGCCCGCCTTGATCTTGAACCAAAATCCAATTTTTGAGATAGCTTCTATTAGCTTTTGGAATTTGGATTAAACGCCCGTTCGCTTTGCTCACTAGACCCACGCAGACAAAGCCCGGCCGACTTGCCCGGACTTGGTTAGCCATCGATTCTATAAGGGACAGTGTTAAGTGTTAGGTTTTAGGTGTTAGGATTTTTCCCGCGAAGCGGGACCAATAATCTTTTTTCTCTGCGTCTTTACGTCTCTGCGCGATGCATGGGTTTTGATTTTGGTTTTCCCGACTTCGCTGGACTGTCTGTTTGATTATGTTTTCTAAGGAGGACGTCTCTGTGTTCTCTGCGACCTCTGTGAGAGATGGCCTTGTTGATTTTCTGCCCGAAGGGCATGACAAGTGTCAGCTGGCCACGTTCCACCGTCGCCTGAAGGCTATGGTGGACAGGCTGGCCCGATGATTTAAATGTACGCTTGCCCGGCGAAGCTTAAGCGAAGACGGGTCTGCGGCTAATTTGATTTTGGTTTGTTCTATTTGAATATCGCGGCCAGGTTCAGGACATTCGCCTGCATGACGGTCATGAAATCGCCGCTCTCCGGCACATTCCCGCAAGGATTGAAAACAACACTCCCCATACCGATATTAGTCAGCGCCTGAACGGCTCCGGGCACCGCCTCAGATTCCCAAATCATCCATTTGGCCGGATGTTCTTTCAACAAGACTTTCAACTCGTTCATTTGTTCAGCCGTCGGAACCTGGTCCGGTTCCCAATGCACGGCACGGGCGTTGAGTCTGTAGCGGTCTGCCAGATAATCATAAACAGGGTGCGAAACCACGACTGGTAAAGTTGGGTTCCGGGCCACAATGGCTTTCACATGATGATCGAGTTCCATTAATTCTTTTTCCAGGGATAGATAACCGGCTTCAAAGTCAGCTTTGAACTGCGGCCGACCCCGGGTCAATGCCGCTGTAACTGCCAGGGCCTGGGCGGCAGCCAGATCAAAATCAAGCCAGGTGGTAAACGCCAGTGCCTCATGGGCATGCTCACCGGACTGCCCATGGCTGTGGGTTACGGCACTTTTGGTTTTAAGGTAGCGCTTTTTTAGTTGTTGGGAAGTATCAACCATCCTGAAACGCGGCAAACTGACTTTCTGCACCCATTTTGCGTAACCGGCGCCGTTAAGCAAAATTACATCCGCCTGCTGGTAGGCTGTAATTGTATCAACATCGGGTATCCAGTAAGCCGGATCCTGATCCGCGGGTGCCGGAAACGACACCCGGACATGTTCACCGCCGATTCTTTTCGCAAAGTATTTGAGAGGGTAGTTTAAAACATAGACGGAGAGGGGCTCAGCCGTAGAAACACAGGGGAAGGCAAAGAATAACACAAATAATAGGTTTAGATATGCAACAGATTTGTTTTTCATCAATACCCCTTTTTGATTTTAGATTTTGGAATTCGGATTTTGGATTATTAAACCTTTAAAATCCTTCAGCGCGGTGCGCTTCCTTAAATCTAAAATCCGAAATCCAAAATGTGTTTCATCGAATAACCAACATTCTCACCAATTCATTTGTATAAACGTGCAAGGGCACCATCAGCAAAACATTCAAAACCGCGCTTGCTACAACAATGATCAGGATTTCCGCCGCAATCAGTTTAGCTATGGTCGCACGGCTGCAGCCGAGTTTGAAGATGGTTTCGATCTCGCGTTGTCTTAGCCGGAGCGACAACGCAAACACAAGAACAATTGCCAAAATCGTTGCCAAGGCCACCACGGATATGATGGCGTCCAACATGCTCTTTATCCGGAATATGTTCTCAAGCAGGCCATCAATAACGGTCCGAGGCCTTATGATCTGGTCACGGGCATCTTTAGATAAATAGCGCCCCTGCAAAATCGTACCGGATTTCGTATCATATGGTACCGCGATAACGGCCGTTACCGGGTATACGGATAGATCGCCGTGGAAATGAAATGAGTCAATATTCTTATCCGTGATTTCCTGGAAATGGTAAAGCTTGGCGCTGGCTGCAACGTTGCCTTCCGTCTTCTTGAGGATAAGCGTCTGGTCTTTGACCCTGGTCACATCCTGGTGCCCGTGCCCCAGGCCTTGAATCACCCAGGCCGTTTTAAGGTCGACAAATATGGCCAGATCGTCCGGGGTGTGTGATTTTTTGAGGATACCGGTCACCTTCATTTTTAAGGGATAAATACCGGCCAGATCGAATAGTGTTTCCGGCGATGAAACCAGGCTGTCTCCCGGTTTCACCTTCAAGACCTTCGCCGCCTGGGCACCTATAACACAATCGCCCAGTAAAGCCATCTGCCGCCCCTGTCCGATCTTTAATTCTCGAAAGCTGAAATAATCAAGCGTTGTCCCCACGATGGGGTAGTTGCGCACATGAAACCGAACATAGAGGGGTACCGGTAAGGCCAAGTCGGTGTCCATGACCTGGTCCGCGGCTGTCATCGAAATGAGCTCCGGCACTTCGTCGTCAAAGTATAGCGAGTTCATGACCAGGTCCAGGGCACTGCCCTTGGCGCCGACAATCAAGGGTGTAGAAACCGCTCGGGACATTAGTTGCCGCTCGCTCTCGTTCAGCAAAAGCTGCAACGCCCCCGGCAAAAATGAAATCAAGGTGATACAGGCGATAAGGGTCGCTGTCTTGATCTTGTTAAACCGGAGATATTTCCAGGCTATGTAGAAAGAATCGAACATGGTTAGCTCAAATTCGAAATACGAAACTCGAAATACGAAACAAATTCGAAATTCAAATGTTCAAAAAGTTTAAACCCTAAGCACTGTTACGGAGAATAGCTCCAAAAATGTTCATGAGCTCTGTAGACTCCTGAATTAATTCGAGACAGTCCTTCTCCAAAGCTTTACTACCATTCATGTCGACCAGTTTTAACCAATAGCGACATTCTTTGGCCTCTTTGCGACTAATTTTTATGCGCATCTTAAAATCTTTCTTACCCAATGATTCGTTTGTTTCAATGTAATTGGCTCCAACAGATCCCGACGACCTGATAAGTTGCTTACCATCCTCTATATTTGAAAGGGTTTTTGGTAAATTTTTTACAAAAGCCCTTACCCGCTTTGCATATTCAAGTGTGCGGTCCTCTAAGTCGTATTGTTTTGAATTTGAAGTTTTTGTCATTTTGGTTTGTTTCGAATTTCGTTTTTCGGATTTCGAGTTTTAATACAATGGGCGGCCAATTTTATGTTTTCCTGAATTTGGTAAAGTCAATAGTTCGATCAAATTTCTTCAGCAGATCATGATCGTGGGTGACCGCTAAAAGTGTCGCGCCATGCTCATTGGTTGCCTTAAATAAGAGGTCAAGTATCTTAGTTTTATTTTCGGGATCGAGGTTACCGGTTGCCTCATCTGCCAGGATAAGCTTGGGCTGGGGCAACAAAGCCCGGCAGATAGCCGCACGTTGTTTTTCACCCTGGGAAAGATCATTTGCCGGCCGTTTCAATTTGTCCCCGATTCCCATGGCCTCCGCCAGTGATTCGGCCCTTTGCCGAACCGATTTGTCCAGAATCAATGCATCCGTGATGCGGTAAGGATGGAGAATGTTGTCCAGCACATCGAGATAATCGAGCAGTTCGAAATCCTGGAAAACGAAGCCAATCGTGGTAATCCTGAAACGCCGGCGACCGGCATCGTTGAGTTTGTGTATGGGGGTATCGCCAACTTTGATGGCACCAGAATGGGGTGCTGTGATACCGGCGATCAAATTCAGCAGGGTGGTCTTTCCCGTTCCGCTGGGTCCAATGGCAGCAACTTTTTCTCCGGCAATTACAGCAAACTCGGATATACCAAGAGAAAAGTTACCGGTTGGATATTTGAATTTGAGGTCCTTTATGGCGAGCATAATAATTGGGAGGGCCTTCTTTTCAACTTAATTGCTTTGATTGGGCTATCCATTCCAGTGCATCTTCGCGATTACGGAAAATTTCACAGGAATGGTCGCTGTCCATCTGACAGGCATAGGCATCCCACACGCGTGCCAGGCCCAAGGTGAGATCCTCAGGGCCGACCACGGCAATACGTATGTCGGGATTGATAGTAAAAGCGTAATGATCCTGCTGCGCCACCTCCTCGAGTTCTTCGTTGGAAAGATTGACGGTTTCAATGGCCGACAGATCTGTGATCTGATAGTTGATTGCCTTTATATTTTCTTTACTGGAATATATGTAGGCGTTGGCTTCTTTAAAATCCTCGAAGGTAATGATACCCTCTCCTTGTAAAACCACTCCGTTGTCTTCCAGGTATTGAATATGAATAGGCATGGGGGTCTCTCTTTTCTAGAAAATCAGGGCTGATTACTTAAGCGTTCCTAAAATCTAAACCGCCGATCCAAAATCCGCAATCAAAAATTCTCCAGGGCGATGTCACCAATCCAAAATCCGCAATCCAAAATCTAAAAAATCCTCTTCTCATCAATCAGCTCAATATTTAGTATTTTCCAGTATCCACCATCATTTAAAAATTGCACCCGGGCCTGATACTGGTTCCGCCGATAGTGGGTGTGACCAAAATGGCTCACCGAACCGCTGACCGTCCAGCTTGCATCGGCAATAAAGCCTTTTTTATCCGCTGACCTTACATCATTTACAGCCAAAACCTTTACTTCATCCACATTGGCCCGGGCCCCACCCCGATTCTCGAACTCCAGGGCTTTCCGGTTCTCAAGGTAGATTTTGGAAAGTTGTTCCCCGGTTACACTCACCGCCAGGCGATCATAAACCCGGCTTTCATTACGGACACCGAAAGCCCGATACACGTTGGTGAGCAGACCATCCAGAATTACAGCGGTACGCTGATGAGATGGTGCCCATTGGGACACCCATGGCAGGTCCAGCGGATAAGTAGCAAAGGGGTACAACACGAACCCGAGACCAAGAATGCCCAACAATAGCGACCGGGGAAGATGGCTCTGTTTCTTAATGAACACTACGAGGAGAAGAATCAAAGCGATACTGAACAAGGCGATTGAAACGATCGGTTGGTTCGTTTGCTGCACGGCAATCTCTTCGATAACCGGCACCTGGTAGCCACTTAGGCGGCTTTTCCATTGCCAGACACTATTGTCCGGCGAAAGGATTACGGTGGATCCGCCAAAGGGGTCCGTAGTGGTGGCTTCAACTCTCTGCACAGTCTTGGAAAACAATTGCCAGTCAACGGCAACCTCATCGGCCAACGCCGGGGTTTCATAAACCAGGGTCAAACCAATGATGCCCTGATCCAGGCTTTCAACCATGGGCTCCTGCCGCACGACAACGCCGGCAGGGCCAAGGGTGACGAAATCGGCTCGGGTCAAAACCGGTGCCGGGACGTTGCCATCGATGTTGATGGGATTTGTTTTCTGAAAGACTTCCAGAATGCCCTGTTTGACCGCCTCCTGGGAACTGACGGGAATGCTGCCTTTTCCTCGGTCATCAACTCCGAGAAACTGAACGGCCGCCCGGGCCTGAATGAGAACCTCCAGCCGAACCTCATAGGGCTCCACCGAAAGATAGGTCATAATCGGACTGGTGAGTTTGCGAGCGCCCCGGGGGCGCTGGCCGCCGGTCTGAGTCTTTCCACTAGCAGGCAGGGCAAATCGGGTAGCTATCTGTGTTTCTTCAAACGGCAGGATATTGGTTTTCCCGGCCAGGACATTTTCGTTGAATACAATTAGCATTAAGGCCACGGCCAGCGAGCCGGCTGCATAGGACCCCATCAGTTTAAGGGGCCGGCTATCTTTGGTCGCTTTGATGAGAACCATAAAAATCGCAGCCACTGAAAAATGACCGACGTCCAAGGCCAGGTTAAACATGAACAACGCCGGCACCTGCTGTTCTAAAGGGAGACCCAAGCTCGTTATTTCCTGCGCATAGGCCAATCCATGCAACAGCCCAAAAACAGCGGCCAGCGTCATAAACGATTTGGCCTTTGTTTCCCGAAATGCGGCTACGGCAACCAGAAAGACAAGCAGGATACCCAGGATGTCTACGAGCAGCAAATCAAAGCCCGGCATACCCATATCGCTCAATACTAGGGATAGGGCCTGGCCAAAGGCGTAATATCCAAGGATGGTAAAGGCCTTTCTTGCGGGGAATGCCAGACATAGGGCTGCGGCAAATAGAAGGTGGACCCCGTTGAAGCCCAGATGATGCAGTCCCATCTCGAAATGTTCATGGCACACCTCGGGCAAAGATTGCCTGACATCCATGAGCAGTCGCATGGAAACATGGATGCCCTCAAGAGACCTTAAAAACAGGCCCTGTCTGATGTTTCCGTCCTGCCACTGGACAGTCAGGGATACCCCGTTGCGCATCCAGGGCAGCAGAATTTTATCGCCGGCAGATAGAGGCTCGCCTTCAGTCGTGGCCGTGGCCTGCACCACAATCCAACCCGACTGGTTGATAAATTCCATTTCCGAGACCTGGAAGCGGTCCGGGAATATCGGCGCCTTGATCGCCCAAACCAGCGCCCGGTTTACATCTGCCTCTATAAGATAACTCCTCTCCGACTTTTGGATAAGGCGGGCCTTTGTAATACCAACGTCATCCGCAAAGGCAACATTACCAATTGCTAAGAAGGCAAGGGTGAGGATGATATAAGTGAAGGTGTTTTTCATTATTGGTAATTAAGTCTAAAACTTTAAATTAGCCGCAGATGGACGCAGACATCATCCGGCCAGCCTGTCCGGCATAGCCTTAAGGCGACGACGGAACCTGGCCGGCTGAACCTCGCCATGCCCTTCGGGCAGGTTACAACCTCAAGAGATCTGAGATCAGAGGTCTAATGTCGGCACAACTTCCCCCTCCCTCTGGTCCCTCCCTCCAGGGGAGGGAAGTTTTCTGGGTCCAGACTACAGACTTCTGAGCTCAGACGTCCGCTTTCTTGGTCCCCTGACTTCAGGCCTCCGACGTCCGACCTCATGCTCTTAAGGTCTTTTTCGCGAAGCGATGGCTACCCAAGCCTGGCCACGTCGGCCGGGCTTTGTCTGCGTGTGTCGAGCGAGAAACGCGAGCGGGCGGTTAATGAAAACCTAAAATTAGCCGCAGACGAACGCAGACATCATCCGGCCGACGTGGCCGGCTGAAACTCATCATGCCCTGCGGGCAGCAAAACCTTATTTCTCCAAAGTTTTATCAAGTGTTCCATATAATAGACTGTTTTTTATCGCGAAGCGATGGCTACCCAAGCCCGGCTACGTCGGCCGGGCTTTGTCTGCGTATGTCGAGCGAGCAACGCGAGCGGGCGGCTAATTTCATTTTTATTGCCCTTCCACTACAACCTCATAATTCTTCATAAGCTCCTCAATCTTGCGCAACTGACTTTCTCTACTTTTTACCATTTGATAATCGGTGCGCAGGTAGGATTCCATATTCTCGAAAGGGGGCAGTTCCGGCTCATGCGTGGCTGTCACACGCAAATAATGAATTCCCCGAAAAGACTCCACCGGTCCCTTCCACTGGTTGAGGGGCATTCTAGATATATGTTCTGCGAACGGTTTTCCAAAGGTCATGGCCGTTCTTTCAAATGATATTTTACTGAACCGGTTGCCCAACAGGGAAAATTCGCCCAGCTTTGAAATATCAGCGGTCTGTTCAAGTTTCTTGATATACGCTTTCGGGTCGGTAGGGGTAGCATTGTTCGTAAAGGAAAAATAGACCTGTTCAAATGAACGGGAGGGTTCGGTCAGATATCGTTCTTTGTTTTCTTCATAGTAGGCCCGCAGCTGGGCTTGCGAAGGTTCCGGCAGTACTTCGCTTAAAGAAGAGCGCATAATATTCAAAATGCGTTTTCTTACCCTGTAGTCGTTCTTGTTGAAGCCGCGCTTGTATGCCTCCCGCAGCAAAACCTCCTCTTCAATGTAACCCTCGATGAGGTTTTGCCGTTCTGCGGGCGTCGTATTCATCTGGGCGATATTCTCGCGTTGCTGGATCAAGGCATCGATGGTCTGTGTAGTGACTTGGATAGTTTCACGATCATGGGGCTTCAGGTGGGTATATGCCACAAAGGTAATAATACCTATGAGGATAAAATGCAGGATTGGTGATTTCAGTACAGATATAAGCCTGGTCCTCATGAGAAACTCGCAAATAACTTTAATAGTTGTAGTAGGTTAGCAAGGCTATTTATAGGGCAAAATCATGTAGCGGTCAAATTATGATTTATTTTTATTTGGTATCGGTTATCAGTCAAAACTGACTATATTTCACCACTTTTGAGCACCAGCCCAAGCTAAAAGTGGCCAAATATCACCAATGCGTGTCGTTAGTATCACTATATTCTTTTAAAATCTAATTAGTTTATCATTTGATAACGACTGGTTAATTCGTCGAACCCGATAAACCTGATTAAATGGTATGAAACCTGCTTTATATCTATATTCCGACATGTAACACAGAAGTTATATCGGGTGCGTCTGGGCGGCTCAACTAAGGGAGGTTACCAAATGGCCGCCGACAGTCCATTTATCGCCATTACCGGAGTCCCCTATCTGGATGTTCTCATCCTGATCCTGCTGCTATCGGCAGCACTATATCTGGCTCGCGAACCTTTTCATCGGGCGATCCGGTCTTTAAGCAAAGTAATTTACAACGGCATGCGTTTGGCTGCGCGTTCGGTCAAACTTTCTGAGACCCGCCTGGTGGAACGCAACCGGGACGTGCTGATCGCGGAAGGCAAAGAAAACGCCGAAAGGATTATCGAAAGAGAATTCGAGCGGCTGTCCAATGCCGTGAATCGGGATCTCCAAAAACACCCAAAACTTCATAGGCAACTGTCCGACACGGTCGCGAAGCTCGAAGACAATTATTCGGCCAGTGCCGAGGTCCAGCCAGAGCTCCCGGCCTGGATTCCGGTGATCGATTCCATCTCCAAAATCGATCACAAGGGCGATGCCATGGTGGCCAACATCCTCGAAGAGATTCACAAAACCATCGAGGACCAGCACAAAGCGGCCACCGACAACTACCGAACCGACTGTACCCGCCGCCACCGGATCATGCACAAGATGATGCCCTTCTGGCGGAGTGTGATCAAAAAGCTCGACACAGTGGGAACGTCTATCAAGCGACTAAACAGTCGTGCAGCCAGTGTGGACCGCTACATTCATGACTACGAACAGATCCGTTCGCAGACGGACAAGGCCACGCGCAAACTCTCTTCTTCATCGCTGACCCAGTTCTTTATTTCTGGACTGGTGTTGGCCATCGCGTTTGGCGGAGCTCTGGTAAATTTCAATCTCATCGCCCTGCCCATGTCGGAGATGGTAGGCGGTGCCAGCTATATAGGCAGTTTCAAGACGTCTGACGTGGCCGGTCTGGTTATCATTCTGGTTGAGCTGACCATGGGCCTGTTCCTGATGGAGTCGCTGCGCATCACCCGGCTTTTCCCCATCATCCACAGCATGGATGACCGCATGCGGTTTTGGATGATCTGGATTACCCTGACCCTGCTGGCCACCCTGGCCGGCGTGGAATCAGCCCTGGCCTTCATGCGTGACCGGATTGCCCACGACATGGAAATGCTGCGCCAGACTCTGAGTGGCGTCGACAAAAACATCATGGCTCCGAGCATGATTCCCACCATCGGTCAGATGGTCATGGGTTTTATCCTGCCGTTTGCTTTGGCATTCGTGGCCATTCCGCTGGAATCTTTCATCTCGTCATCGCGCACTGTATTGGGCATCTGTGGCGCCTGGGGTCTGCGCGCCACGGCCTTTTGCTTACGGTTGGCCGGTAACATGTCCCTATATCTAGGTAAGTTTGCGGTGGATCTTTACGATGTACTGATTTTCCCGGGATTGTGGATAGAAACAATCTGGCGTCGCAGTCCAACGGAAGCAAAGCCAAAGCCTGTAAAAAAGAAGAGAAAGGTTAGAAAACCCAATCTCCAGGAAGCCACGGAGGAAGTGGCTGCCGGTTCCAGTTAAAGACCGGTTTACGAATTGGAAAAGGAGTTATGTCATGAAAAAATTTGCCATCATATGCTGCTGCGCCGTTCTACTGCTAGCCGGTTGCGGCGAACCGCAAAATCGGGCCAAAGGGGTGTACATGCTGCTGGACACCTCCGGCACCTATGCCCTTGAACTGAAAAAAGCCCAGAACATCCTGAACTACCTGCTGGGCACCCTACAGCCCAAGGACACCCTGGCGGTGGCCCGCATCGATACCGGCAGCTTCAGCGAAAAAGACATCATCGCCAAGGTCACCTTCGACACGCGGCCTTCGGTCGCCAACAACCAAAAAAGAGCCTTTAAAGGTACTTTGGATGACTTTATTAAAACTGTGAAGAGCAGCCGCTACACAGATATCTCGGGCGGCATGCTCCAGGCCATCGAATACCTCAACGAAGCCGGCTCCGGACAGAACTACATCCTGATTTTCAGCGACCTGAAGGAAGATTTGAAAAAGGGGTTTGTGCGCGATGTACCCTTTGAATTGGACAATTACCGAGTCGTAGCCTTGAACGTCACCAAGCTCCGCGCCGACAATGTCGACCCAAAAGTGTACATGGGCCGGGTCGCCCAGTGGCAGGGCAAGGTCGAAGAAGGCGGTGGCAAGTGGAAGGTCATCAATGACTTGGAAAGGTTGGAGAATCTGTTTGTAATGTAGAAAATCAATAATTAACCGCAGACAACGCCGGACGACCTGTCCGGCGTTACACGTCATGCCCTTCGGGCAGAAAATCAACAAGTCCATCTCTCACAGAGGTCGCATAGAACACAGAGACGTCCTCCTTAGAAAACATAATCAAACAGACAGTCCAGCGAAGTCGGGAAAGCGAAAATCAAAACCCATGCATCGCGCAGAGGCGCAAAGACGCAGAGAAAGGCAATGTCTGGTCCCGCTTCGCGGGAAAAATCTTAACACCTAACACCTAAAACTTAACACTATATTTTAGAGAAACGATGGCTACCTCAGCCCAGCCACGTCGGCCGGGCTTTGTCTGCGTTTGTCGAGTGAGCAAAGCGAACGGGCGGTTATTTTAAAATCAATCCTACTGCATACGGCACCGGAATCGGGTGTATCGTCCCCAGAATACTCGATCTCGACGTAACGGGTAAATATTGGCAAACGGGGATGACGACCATGGCGTTATATCAAATCAGCCCGCTTAGAAACCGGCTGGCCGGCATCACCTCAATGCCTTCCCTGGTCTCGAACTCCCGACTCCCTACCAGGGAAATCTGAATCGCCCTGACATCCGGGAAACGCTGTTTCAGGTACCTTAGCGATCTGCTGGTCTCCCGATCGGAACTCTTGCACTCGATGAAATATACGGGCGCCTGGTCTTCCACAATCACGAAATCGACTTCCCGACGGTCAATGTCCCTGAAATACCTCAGTTCAACACCCCTTCCTTCGGTATCCTCCAGAAAATTGCACCACTTCAGCAGATGGCAGGCCACCAAGTTTTCAAACCGCGCCCCGGCTTCTTTTACAACTGTCCAGTCAATGTGATAATGCTTTGCCTCCTTTTTTACGGCCCTGATCATGGGTGCACCGAACGGATAGATCCTGAAAATCAGGTATAGGTTCTCAAAGATCGTCAACCAGCGGGCTGCGGTCTTATGGGAAACCTGCAGATCCTCACGCAGGGCATTAATGGAAAGAGGCTATCCTACCAGATCCGGGAGACGAATGGCCAGGTTTTCCATAAGCCCAATGTCCTTGACCCGCTCGAGGTCCTGCAGGTCCTCGCGGATCAGTCGAGACCGATACTCCCGGCTCCACCGCCGCGTCTCCTTTTCGGAGGCGGCGAAAAATGGCTCGGGGAATCCTCCATACACGAGCAGGTCGTTCAAGTCGCCTTTCGCAAACGACTGCAGTTCGGCGAGGGTCAGCGGGTGCATGCGGTAAAAATGGTAACGTCCTTGGAGTGAATCGCCCCCGTGTCGATAGTGATCCAGCCGCGCACTGCCCGTCACCAGAACGCTTATGTCGGGATGGCGTTTGTCATACAACCCCTTCACCACCTGGCGCCACCGGGAATACTTGTGGATCTCATCCAGGGCCACCCATCCTTTCCCGGCCGGGAACCGCTCCCTGATAATCTGTTCGCGGTCTTCCACCGCATCCCAGTTCAAGTAGCGCTCCATGGGTATGTTGTTTTTCTCAAGCAGGGCCTTGGCGAAAGTGGTCTTTCCGACCTGCCTGGGACCGGCAAGAAACACCATCTTTTTCTCAAGGTCGCTCTCGATATTTGTTTCCAAGTAACGGGGAAGATAGTCCATATTTTCACCCCAAGTCTAAAATACTCGCGATTATTTTACACTCAAGCACAAATAACTCGTGATGGCGGGCGTGTCAATCGAATTAACCTGATGAGGTTACTAAGTCGAGAATAAAGATTTTATGCAGTGCGACACGCGGCCTTCGGTCGTCAGCAACCAGAAACGGGCCTTTAAAGGAACGTTGGATGGATTTATTAAAATGGTGAAGAGCAGCCGCTACACGGATATCTCCGGCGGCATGCTCGAGGCCATCGAATACCTCAACGAAGCGGGCTCCGGCCAGAACTACATCCTGATCTTTAGCGATCTAAAAGAAGATCTGAAAAAGGGCTTTGTGCGCGATGTGCCCTTTGAGCTGGACAACTACCGCGTCGTGGCCCTGAACGTCACCAAGCTTCGCGCCGACAATGTCGACCCCAAGGAGTACATGGGACGCGTGGCCCATTGGCAGGGCAAGGTCGAAGAGGGTGGTGGTCAGTGGAAGGTTATCAATGATCTAGAGAGGTTGGAAAATCTGTTTGTAATGTGAAAGAAGCTCTCTAAAAAAGGTCTTTTGGCACAATCTCGGCGTTGGTCGCCAGATTCAAAAGGTGATTTTGATTTTCACAGACATCCTATAAGTTACGGATAAGATAATAATGCATGAACGTCGAATTTACTGGTTCGCGCCGTTTCCGAAATCCAGTGAAACGATTTTATTGGGTCCTATTCACTCGAAAATCTGTTGATCAAAGTCGGATTAGCAGAATAAGCAAAAGAGCTGTCGCCAATATTGCAAGGACTGTCCTAATGGCGTTCCATCGTAGCCAGCGTGACTCAAACCTTGCTGTGGTTTCCAGCAGGGCAGGCTCGGTCATCGTGTCGAGATCCTGGGATTGAAGGTGGTTGTTCAGTGGGATGTTGATAGTGACAGTCGGCAGTTGGACACCAAATATATATATCACGCATGCGACAACCATGAGGATTCGATCCAGCCCTTCCAATAGCCAGATCCCCAGCAAAGTTGAAACCAGCAATATCAAAGCAGAGCCGAGCCAGACAAACATAAATATCGGCTGGTTGTTCTGAATCACGCGATCCATTGCCTTGAAAGACTTGAGAAAGCCCAGATCGCCCAAGCTTTTAATGCCGGGCATAACGACGATCGCAAAGGTGAAAACCAATCCTGCGACCAGCGAACAGAGCAGGGCGGAAAAAAGTACGGCAAGTTGAATCAGTTCCATAGACGTTGTTGCCCCCAGATTTCGTCGGCACCGATGGTAATGGGTATGCGAAGCAAACCGCTGCTCATCCCGTTCCAGCCTCCACATCCAAGCCACCTGTGGCGGCGGCCTCGCGAAGGAAATTTTGGAAACGACGGGGATTGTTTCCGGTCACGAGCTTGATGTCGTCACTGATGTTAGACGCTAGACCCTCCCGGAAGTAGCGCTCAAGATCAAGCATCCTGTCCGCGAGTTCTTCAGTCATCCCCCCGGCAAGCATCCCCTGTTTAAGGTCAGCAGGAGGGAGGCTCACATGCATTATCGAACGCCCCAGTGCATCTGACAACTCACCCGAGATCTTTTCATAGGTTAGCGCCTCTGGTCCTGTCAGCGTGTATGCCCGCCCTTCATGGTTCCCGCCGGTTAATGCATGGACGGCGACTGCGGCGATGTCACGCACATCAACATGACTGATCTTTGCGTTTCCGCTCGCGCTGTAAAAAGCCCCCTCTGACCTGATAGTCTCGCTCATGAAGGTTACGACGTTCTGCATGAAGCTGTTCGGGCGAAGAAAAGTCCATGCCAGGCCGCTCGACTCAATAGCCTTCTCTACCGGTCGATGGACCTTTGCCAAGCTGTATGACTCTTCGGCGGCCCCCATTACAGACTGCTTCACAATATGTCGGACACCACTGGCCTTCGCCGCATTTACAGCGTTTAATTCAAGTCCGGTTTGTTCCAGAACATTTGGACCAAGGAGAAACAGCCTGTCACACCCCACAAAGGCCTCCTCCAGTGTATCCGGTCGATTGTAGTCGATAACAACCGCTTCGATTCCGCTCGCTCGTGCGCGATCAGCCTTCCCCTTTGAAAAATACGCCAACCGAAATCGTGCATTTGTTGATTCGAGTTGCTTGAGAACCTCGCTTCCGAGGGTCCCTCCGGCTCCAGTAATACAAATCATGGTTCGGCATCCTCCTTTAATTAATTGCGGTTGAGTGTCGGAACCATATTTGGCCCAACGTTGCTAATCAGCTGCGCGGTTTTTCGTCGGCTGAATTAACCTTGTTATGTCGCCCACTCTATTCGTCAATTATAAAGCTAAGAGATCTCAGCAACGATACCAAGCTGTTGGAAAAAGGTCAGATTATCAAGAAGTTCTCTATCTTCCACGATTTTATTGTCTTTAATGCGACTAATTACCACACCATGAACTTCCGCAGATTTTTGAGTTGCGGGAATGCCCATGAAGTCTTGCTCATGGGTGCCTTTGAGCGTAAATGCAGTACAGGTTCGGTCATCGGAACTGAAGAAATCGTTGATTTGGAGGCTCAGGTCAGGAAACGCACCACGGAATGCCCGTATAAAATCTGTCAATTGACCGATACCTTTCAGTTGACTGTCTGGGCTCCAATATTCGTACTCAGGATGAATGACCTTTTCGAGCACTGAAAGGTTTCCCTTGTTGAATGCTTCATCAATGAGGGTACGAACCAAATCTTCCGGTTGCATATTTTTCTCCTTTAGGAAGCGTCCGCACATCGGCATAACGCTGAGGTTAATCTGCCGTGATTTGATCTATGCAGTCCGAGGTTTTAATGCGAAACAGCGACGCTTCTCGCGGTCAGGTTGAACCGTTGTTGGTAGCGAAATTATTCTAATGGCCATTTCATAATACTGACCTTTGTGTTTTTGCATATGAGGAATCCTGTGCCACACATGCCTAACATACAAAGTTCATGTAAGATCACTACCATGGAGCTAGATGAATTGAATAACGCATCTTCTTCTTCAAGCTCTACCTGCTGCTAGGTTCAGCCAGAATGGAATTTATTACCCTTTAATTTGTTCTAAACGTGCGGCATAAAATTACCACAATGTGGTACTTGTCAAGATTCAAAACGTCCGGATTGGATTACAGGCCAACTGCTAACCTTTTGAATTTTCATATTAATCCAAAAATGGGGCGCTATTGAAAAAGTTATCATAACAATTTGGTTTGTTGTGGCCGGTACATTTTAATGGTAGTCGCAGGCTGATAACGGCAAGCGGTGGGCCCTAGAGATGGACAGCCCGGGGGCACACGTGATCTGTTCCTCGGTAAACTTGGTCTTTTTCATGGCAAAATCCTTCTCGGCTCAGTGCGACACGATTTGGACAAATCTAACCCAATAAGTGGACCTAATTCTTGGGGGGACGTCAGCCTTGACAACAAATTACTGATAAAGACCCTCAGAATCCGCTACATACCTGAAGACTTTTACCAATGCCCCACACTGCTTAAATAGTTAAAACCATACCAGACTGATTCAGGTATCCTACCCAAAGGAGCATTGAGGGAGGGCCTATAAGAAGCGCCTTCTCCTTGACTGAAACTACCTGTCTGTAGGGGCGGAAAATAAAATATTTGACATTAAGAATTATCGCCGCATATTAATGTTAACTGGGTTAACATTAATACCTTTGAGATTTATATGAGGCCATCATGCCCCGCACCTACGATATGACCAAGCGAAGGAATACCGTCGCCAAGACCAAAGAAAGAATCATTGCCGCGACCGAGATGTTGCTGACAACTGGCTCACTAGCAGACCTCACACTGCAAGCCATCGCCGATAACGCCGAAGTCACTGTACAGACGGTCCTGCGTCACATGGGCTCCCGCGAGGGGTGCCTTGCTGCAGTGGCCAAGGTGGTTTTAGAAAGGGTCGACTCTCAGCGAGGCCACACCGAACCTGGAGATTTGGACGCGGCGATCTCCAGTGTGCTGGATCACTATGAAGCTGAGAGCGGCCTCGTACTCAATCTGATAGAACAGGCCGGCACAGGAGAGGCGTTTGCAACGCAAGCGGTAGAGAGCGGTAGAATATATCATCGGAATTGGGTGAAGCGATGCTTCGGGCCTCTTGTACCTGAGCTAAAACCAGAAATCACGGATGCCCTTGTGGCGGCCACCGATATTTACACCTGGAAACTACTATGCCTCGACATGGGGCGTTCCAAAAAGGCTACAGAGGCCGTGATGATTCGCCTCGTAAGAGGTATATTGGAGGCATCATGAATACTATTCTAATCTATACTTCCCCTGCGCGTGGGCATCTCTACCCGATGATGGATATTGCCATTGCTTTGCGGGCGGAAGGCCATCGTGTTGTCATACAGACGCTCTCATCTGAGCAAAATTGGATCGTCGGGGAGGGGCTTGAATTTCGCCCTATCTCTGCTGAAATTGAGTCATTGGCCCTTGAAGACTACAAAGCCACCAATCCCCTGAGTCAAATCAAAGCTGCGTTTGCCCGCTGGCTTGAACGAGCCCCGCACGAAGTTGACGACCTTCGGGACAGTTGCGCTGATATCGCCCCCGACCTTCTGATCGTGGACGTCAATAGCTGGGGGGCGAGTGCTTTTGCTGAGGCAGAGCGACGGCCTTGGGCAATGTTCATGCCCTATTGCATGCCGATGCCCTCTCCCGATACGCCGGCATTCGGCCCTGGTTTTCCTCCCCCACGGAGCTGGATGGGACGCCTTCGCGACCATATGTTTTGGGGCGTGCTGAGAGTTGCGATAAGCGGGATTATGAAGCAATGGGACACTTTTCGGATAGGTTTGGGTGTGCCGCCGCTAAAGGGTATTGAGAACTTGTTTCTCCGACCGGATTTGTTGCTTTATCGCACGGCTGAACCTTTTGAATATCCGCGCTCGTTTTGGCCCTCGAACATCCAGGCAATAGGGCCGGGCTTGTGGGCGCCGCCCAGCGAACCTCCCGACTGGCTTGATGAATTGCCGCATCCCCGTTTCCTGGTGAGCGTATCTACAGAGTTTCAAGAAGATGGCGCGATCGTTGAAACCGCGCTCCGCTCTTTAAAGGATGAGCCTGGGAGCATTATTGTTACGACTGCAGCTATAGACCCAGAGAGGTTCGTCGTGCCTCACGACCGTGTCCGTGTCACCCGTTTCCTGCCTCACGCATCCGTCATACCCAAAATGGATCTGGTCATTACGCACGGGGGGATGGGCACTACGCAGCGCTCGCTTGCTGCAGGCGTGCCTGTGTGCGTCATCCCGTGGGGACGCGATCAGAACGAGACTGCGCGCCGGGTTGAAGTCTGCGGGGCCGGTACCTTGGTTCCCAAAAACAAGCTGAGCGCCGAAAGGCTTCGCAGCGCGGCTCTTGAGGCGTTGACCCGTAAGGCAGCGGCAGCCAAAATCGCGGATGCCTTTTTGAAGGCTGGTGGGGCGTCGCGCGCTGTGGAGCTTATCGAGGCACTATTGGAAAAGAAAGATAGTCCCCAGTTGGCGCAGCCTGCAAATGCATCAAATTATGGGGCACAAATTAGAGAATTAGGGGTTAAGTCTGCTTGACTCTTATCGGCCCTTTTCGTAGCCGTCATAATCATACCGTATGACCTGACCCCAAAATTTAACCCACATTGTATCTTAGCACTAAACGGGAAAGGCCATCATGGATAGATCAGTTCCATGATGGCCTTTAATTATTTAAGCTCTGGTTACTTGGTTATTTTGATGCCGACGGCCTCATCCTACTTCTTCTTGTATCCTTTCCAGCCCTTGGTCGGGGCGCCGTGGTCGAGCCAATCGGCATCCATGTAGAAGGGATCGGTGATGCCCTTCTTACGCATCGCCATACCCACGAGCACCTCCTTCAGGGTCCGCAGCCCGACGTAGGGCGTGAGGTAGGTGGGATCGACCACCGGGTTGACCTCGACCAATTCGACGCCGACCACCTTCTTGGCGATCGTCACCGCGCGGAGCATGGGAAAGAGCTCCCGTATGGTCATTCCGCCGAGTTCGGGCGTCCCCATGCCGGGCGCGAAGGGCGCGTCCAGGCAATCCGTGTCGATGGAGATGAAGACATACTCCGGACCGTCTTCCAGCTCGGCCAGCACGCGCTTCATCACTTCCTGCCAGCCGTAGCGGTCGATCTCGCCCATGAAATGGAACTTGATCTGGTTCTTGCGCATCCAGGCCAGGTCGCTCCCGCCGGGCTTGGCCGAGTTCAGGCCGATCTGGATGAAGTTCTTGCCGAGGACGTGGCCCTCGTCGATGAGGCGCCGGACCGGGGCGCCGTGGGAAAGATAGTGCCCCATGGCGAGCGGAATACCGTCGAAATGGGCGTCGAAGTGGACCACCGAGACGTTCTCGGGCCCGTAGACGGCGGAGATTGCCGCCACGTCGGCATACATGAGGGAGTGATCGCCGCCCACAATGAACGGGATCACGCCGGCCTCTACAATCTCCTTAACCATCTCGTAGACCGGGAGCACGCTGCGCTCCCCGGAGAGGATGTCAATCGGCGCATCGCCGTAGTCCACGACATTAAATTCCTGCAAGGGGTCAATGTAGCCCGCCACAGGGTGAGCCAGCTTGAAAAGCTCGCCCTTGCCCCAGGGCGCATAGACCTCGGCATTGCGGACCGCTCCCGGGGCGTAGGCCGTTCCCCGCATCCCCGTGGACATGTCCACCGCTGCGCCCATGATGGCGATGTCGACTTTGCCCGCTTTCAGATCCGCGGGGGTCAAGGCGACCGGTGCCTTGAAGAAGGTCGGAATACCCATGAAGGCGGTCCCGCCATAGGTCTGCTGCAGGTTGACCACTCCGGGCGGCCGGTTGCCCTGGCGTTCCTCGACGGAGCGGCGCATCGTCAGAGGATCGCGGGAGGGATCGCGCGGCTCCAGCGGGATCGAATTTGGATTGTCCCGGAGCATCTCGATCAGGGTCTTTTCGGTTTTCGGATCGAAATCACTAGCCGCATATACCGGAACCGCAATGAAAGTTATTATCAAAAGAATAGAAAAGGTTCGCCTCATGTTGTCCTCCCGGCAAGATTTGATTGAGATGAGCCATTTTGAACGGGCTCAATTGCGTGTTTGACAGGGTACTCGTTCATTTTAGGCATGAAAAACCACCTTCGCAAGTTTGATTAAGGCCAGAGTTCAGGTGGGGTTAGTAAAAAACAATATTTAGACGCCCGTTCGCGTTGCTCACTTGACCAGGCTTCCGTCTTCGCGCTGCAAGCTACGCCGGACATGTCGCAAGGCTACGCCCGGCAAGCACACGCAGATAGGTTTAGGCCGCTTGTCCGGCATAGCCTTTAGGCGACGACGGAACGTGCCCGGGCTCAGGTAGCGATCGCTTCGCGAAAAAACCCGCCACGTCATCGCCAGTAGCAGTTGATTCTGGTTTTGTTTTAAATTGAACCAAACCGGACCGAAAAAGCAATTTACATTTCTGTCAAAAACAAACACTTGACATTGTCATTATGACATGTGAAAGTGTTTCATTATGACAGAATATTATCTCAGAGATATCGCTGGTCTGACTCGGAAGGCCCTGGAAAGTATGCCTGTTGTTGTAATTACCGGCATGCGACAAACTGGGAAAACCACATTTTTGTGCTCGCAGCCCGATATTTCTGGTCGAACCTACGTCAGTTTCGATGATTTTGCACAACTTGAAGCAGCCAAATCCGACCCCGAAGGCTTTATCCAGCGTGAAAAACCGCTGACAATCGATGAAGCCCACAAATGCCCTGAAATATTTACCGCCATCAAACGGGCAGTCGACCGGAAAAGGGTTCCCGGCCAGTTCTTGCTCTCCGGCTCGGCCAATTTTTCAATTTTGAAAAACATCACCGAAAGCCTTGCCGGGCGATCAATATACCTGGCACTGCAACCTTTTAACCGTCGTGAGGTGCAATGCCAAACAACGGCCGAACCGTTTCTGAAAACATTCTTTCAAGATCAGAGCGCTTTTCCCGACGGTGACCTTGGTTCTATTTTGCCTGAAGAGGTGGCCAGAGGCAGTATGCCGACCATATGCCTCAGTCAGGTCAAAGATCCGAGCCTGTGGTTCCGGGGGTATGAGCAGACCTACCTTGAAAGGGACGTCAGGGAGTTAAGCCGTGTGGGCGACCTTACGGCCCTGCGCACACTGCTTCGCCTTGCCTGCCTTCGGACTGGACAACTACTGTCTTTAAGCCAGTTAGGGCGAGACGCAAAATTAAATGCAACGACCACCGCCCGCTATCTATCGCTTTTTGAAGCTTCGTTTTTGATCAATCGCCTGCCTCCCTATTTGGGGAACAAGTCCAGTCGGCTCATCAAGTCACCCAAACTTTATCTCAGCGATTCCGGCCTGGCAAGCTACATGGCGGGGCTTCCCCTTTCCGCATCTGTCCGGGCCGACTCGTTTTATGGCGCCATGTTCGAAACTTACGTGGCCCAGAATCTACTTTCTGTGATAGGCGCCCGTTGGCCCGAGGCCGACTTGTATTTCTGGTCGGTGCAGGGACGGCATGAAGTGGATTTCATCATCGAGTCGGGCCGCAGCTGCATGGCCCTGGAAATCAAGTCGGCAGCCCGGTGGCAGGCGAAGGACCTGTCTGGCCTAAAAAAGTTTCTATCCGCAACCAGCCACTGCAAAGCGGGCATTCTGTGCCACAATGGACCGGCGGTGGTTAAGCTGGGTCCGAAACTCTGGGCGCTGCCGATTCACCTGGTTTTGTCATGAAATCTCGCAAAAGACCTTTATCGCGAAGCGATGGCTATCTAAGCCCAGACAGGTCGTCTGGGCTTCGTCTGCGTGGGTCGAGTGAGCAATGCGAACGGGCGGCTAAAGACATTAATCTTGCCCTTTATTCAAGATCCAATCCAGAAGCCGCAAAGATCGGCTCCAGATGTTCCAGGCTCTCCCGCCCCGCTTCATCCGGCGTATCCACATATGGATAGAGTTCCAGGCTGATATCACCAGTGTAGCCCAGACGCTTCATAGCCTCAAAAACGGCGGGATAATCGATCACCCCCAGGCCGGGGATGAGGTGGTTGTGGACGCGGGTATCGGCAATGTCTTCCAGGTGGACGTGGCCGACCCACTCATATAGATCCTCGAAGGCGGCGGCCGGGTCTTCACCCACGCAGTAGAAATGACCGATGTCGAAATTCAGTCCCAGGGCAGGGGACTGAAAATCTTTGATGAACCGTTTGTATTCAGCGGAATTCTCGATAAAGAGTTCGGGTTCCGGCTCGATGAGCAGCTTGACACCTGTTGCTTCTGCATCCGGAATCACCTGTTCCAGGCCTTCCCGAAACAAAGCTGCGCCGGCCGACCAGTCCATTCCTTCCAGTGGGCCGCCGGGTGGAATGGAGATATTATCGCACCCCAATTCCTTGGCCACGGCCAGGCTCTCCTTGGTGTGGCGCACCCGGATATCGCGGCGCTCCTTGTCCGGTTCGATGAACGAGGGCAGGTAGGTATCACCCACGGCAAACAGGGTGAAGCTGTTGATATTGGTTATTTTAAGCTGGTGCTTCTCTAAAGCGGCTTTCAGTTCGGCAATCTTGTCCGGGCCGAAATCCGGCGGGTAGAGGTGCGGCCGGTCGCCCATGATCTCGACGCCTTTGAAGCCGAGTTTGGCGATCTTTTCAATGGATTCCAAGAGGGAAAATTTAACAAACGCGTTGGTGCTGTAACCGAAAATCATGAATCACTCCTGAAGATTTATCTGAGCCTGCTCTTTTTTGTTCATGTAACTATAAGCATTGTTTCCAATCTGTCATGCCGATCCTGGATCAACTCCGGGATGACGTGTCCGGTATCCTATCGGTATATGAAAAATTCTGGATTCCGGCCCTCGCCGGAATGACGTTCAGGTATATTGGCACGTTAATTATTCAATTGCATCATACGGCTGTTTGTCACTCAGGATTATTTATACTTTGAGAAATGATGGGGATTTAAATTAATTTATTGAAAGCTACTAACAACCTCGGCTTCAAGGCTGTCCAGGGCCGCCAACTGTTCCTGAAACGTCCGGGGTGCATTCTCGCCAAGTGGGTTTTTAAAGAAAAAGGCCAGTTCGGGGACCAGTCCCTTGCGGCCGATCATCTGCAGCATGAACAGCCAGCGCGCCAGATCGATCACCATGGGCGCTGCCAGGATCGAATCACGACCCTGCAAGTCGATCCGCAGACTCATGGGCAGGTTGAACATACCAAGCAGATCAATCACGTCCCAGGCCTCTTTGGCATCTCCCCGGGGTGGGTAATAGTCGATGTGAACTTTGTGGGTCGGTTTTCCATAGCGCTCGCCCACTTCATAACCCAGCACATCGTCCAGGAGGTTGGTCTTGTTGGCCAATTTTCCCGAGGCTTTTTCCGGCACCATGAGGTTGGCGCCGTCCTCGTTGCCGAGGATATTCATGCTGTACCAGCCGTCCACATACAACTGTCGGGCTTTGAGGGCGGAGGCCAGGACCACCTTGAAATAGGTCTGACCGGTTTTGCCGTCGTAGCCGCAGATTGGCACTCCGGCTTCCTCGGCCAGGGCCACCATCGGGTCCAGCTCCACGCGGTTAGGGGTAAAATTGATAACCGGTATGCGATTGCGAATGGCTGCCAGAACGTAGGCCAGATCCGGCAGCTTCTCTGGGTCGTGGGCCTGGTAAAGAGAGGCTGAGTCTGTAACCGCATCTGGATCAAGTCCAGCTGCAGCCGGGAGCAGGTTGACCAGAACCGGCCGGCTGCCGGGAAATTGACTGCGGAGCGCTTCGATGTCGGCCTCAAGCTGTTCTACCTGGGAATCGAGGGTGCCGCTTTCAGGGGCATTGAGAACCGGTACATCTGCCAGAACCGTCGCGTAGGTTTCCAGAACGGTTGCCGGCAACACCCGGCTTTGACGAACACAGTCGACCAGATTCTCGCGGCGAGTGTCCCAGCCGGCCACATGCATGGCCCCAACCGGCAGGATGTCGGTAAACTTATCCGCGGTTGTCAGTCCGCCGGACACAGACCGGTCTCCGGCCCGCAGGGCTGATACAGCTGTGGCCAGAGTTGTGCCGATGGCACCTTTCAGGCCAGCCACGAGTAGCAGAACCGACTGGTTTTCGAAATGTTCCGGGATTGTCATGTACTTGGTCCCCTGTTGCACTTTGTTCCAAAGGATTCAAATACCTGATCCCCACCTCTCCGTCAAGTTGAGTATTTATCTGAATTAGTTGGAATTGAAGTATAGGCTCTGTTGTCGGATCAGGGAAGGCCATCCGGGGTAAAACGGAGGGGCTTGCAATGAAAACTTGGTGTCTAATTCAGCTGCTGGCTGCGTACTGCTGTCACGTACTCCTGCATCAATTCATCCATCAGAACTTTTACCGGTACTATCTCTTTCACACGATGTGCATTTTCTCCGGCAAATGCAAATCCATAGGCGAATTTTCCCTTGCGCGCGTTGGTCAGCGCCATGGCAATGCAGTAAGGACTTTTCTCTGGATCACAGGTGCGGATGCAATGATAGGGGCATTTGGTCGGGTTTCTGGTGCCCTTTTTAACAGCATCCAGAAACGGGTTGCGGATAGCCCGCCCGGGCATCCCCACGGGACTTTTAATCACAACGATATCCTTTTCGACCGCATTCACAAACAGATTCTTAAATTCCAGGGCGGCGTCACATTCGTCCGTGGCGACAAACCGGGTCCCCAGTTGCACCCCGGCGGCCCCCATTTCCAAGAACCGGTGAATGTCTTCACCAGTAAAAATTCCGCCGGCGGCAATCACCGGAATGGTCCGGCCATGTTCTTTTTCAAAAGGTGCCACGGTGGCAATGACTTCGGGGACCAGCTTTTCCAGGACATAGGCGGGGTCATCCAGTTGTTCAGTTTTGAATCCCAGATGGCCGCCGGCCTTGGGACCTTCCACAACCACGGCGTCCGGTAGCCGTTCATACCGGTTCCACCACTTTTTGCAGACAAGCATGGCCGCACGTCCAGATGAGACAATCGGCGCCAGCTTTGTTTTAGCTCCGGTCGGCAGGAATTCCGGCAAGGACAGAGGCATGCCGGCACCGGAAAAAATGATATCGATGCCTTCTTCTATGGAAACCTTCACCATGTCGGCGTAGTTGGTCAACGCCACCATGATATTAACCCCAAGGATACCATTGGTTAATTTCCTGGCCCTGGAGATCTCCTCGCGCAGCCCGCGAATGCAGGCGGCCCTCATATCGGATTTAAGGTCCCGCTGCATGAATCCCGGTATGGCCGCCGAGAGCACGCCGATACCGCCCTGGTTGGCTACCGCAGAGGCCAGGCCGGACATGGAGATGCCCACTCCCATGCCTCCTTGAACAATGGGTGTTTCACAGATCAAATCGCCGATACGTAGTTCAGGTGAATTCATTTGTTCCTCTGGCGCGTTACGATAGCGCATGTTGAGCCGAATTAGGGCCTGTTTCTAGTGAATTGTAAAACCGCGCAAGAATAGGCTGGATGATGGTGTCAGGACAACGCGCAAAGGTGGTTTTACAATTGTTTTACCAATCCGGCCTCATCCCTTCAGGACGCTCATGCTGACGGGCAACTATCTACCTGTCTGGAATTGTTTCAGAATAAGTTTATTGCAGACATTTCGAAAATCGGTCTTATTTTGCGTTCAGACAGGAATGAAAACTCAGGGAGCCTGAAAGTGAGGGTATGATGAAATCAAGCAACCGATATGCCTGGTTGGGAACGGTTTTGCTGGTACTGGCCCTGATGGCGCTGCTCTCAGCCTGCAACCAGAACCGCGAGTCCTCCGCAGCTCAGCCGGACAGAAATGCCGGGAACCATAAAATGTACGCACAAGCAAGAGATATACAAAAAACAGATATGCTGCCGGCTATCGATAACCTTGTACCGGCCGAATATGAAACCGCAACCTTCGGCCTCGGTTGATTCTGGGGCATCGAATCCCAGTTTGGGATGCTCGAGGGCGTTATTCGGACCCGGGTAGGGTACGCTGGCGGTAAGCAGGAAAATCCCGACTATGGTAATATTGGTGATCATACCGAAGCCGTCCAAGTGGACTATGATCCAAAGGTGATCAGCTATGCGGATCTGCTCGAGGTGTTCTGGAGCAGTCATACACCTACCAGCAAGAGCTGGATGAGCCAGTACATGAATGCCGTCTTTTATCACAATGACGCCCAGCAAAAGGTAGGCGAAGCCTCGAAAGCGGCCCTGGCTGAAAAGATGGGACGCAACGTTCGCACGCCGGTGGCGCCGTTGCGCTCTTTTACCCTGGCGGAAAATTACCACCAGAAATACATGCTCAAGCGACAGTCGCGCCTGACCTCCGAAATGTCCCGGATTTATCCTAAAAACAGGGACTTTATCAACTCCACGGCCGTGTCCCGGCTCAATGGTTATGCCGGCGGCAAAGGCAGCGTAAAGCAACTGGCGTTGGAAATCGACAGTTTGGGGTTGAGTGAGAATGGGAAGAAGATACTAAAAGGGCTGGTAAGGTAAAATCTCGCTAAAAATGGGAAAGGCAACCTTAGTACCAGAGCATATTGGCACAATGCTGCCCCCAGAAAATTCGAAATCCGAAGCACTAAATTCGAAACAAAATCCAATGACAAAAAAAGCAATGACCGAAACCTGCTAATGAGAGATAGACCATTCAACAGCGTTTCGTTATGAATGTTTTGAAAATTTTGATATTAGTATTTAAAATTTGTTTCGAATTTCGATATTCGAATTTCTAATTTATATCTATGTACAAAGCTCATATAAATAGAACGTTCCTGTACAGTCCTCTTTCAGTAGCTGTGATTGCCACAGCCCTTCTGTGGTCTGCAATCAGTGCTGCAGCCAAAACACCGGCAATGCTCGTCCTCCCCCAGGCTGTGACTGTCGGTTCGCCGTTTCTGGTTGAGCTGTCTTCCCCCGGAAAATTGGAAGGCGTCGAAATCGAGTGGTCCGAGCGTGTCATCCAACCTTCTATTGCAAATGCTGACAATACTTACACCGCCCTGGTGATGCTGGGGACCGGGATGAATGCCGAACCGGGAGTGCGGTCCATTCAGGTCCGCGCCCGGGTGGACGGCCGGAACAGAACCTACCAGAAATTTGTCGAGATTCTTCCCAAGGAATTCCCCCAAGAAGCTCTTTCTGTGGCCCCGCAAATGAACAAACCGCCCAAAGAAATCCATGGCCGAATAAAACGCGAACTGGCCGCCATGCGAGGAGCGCTGCGTACCGATTCACCGCAGCGGATGTGGGAGGTTCCCTTCCACCGTCCGGTTCCGGGTATCATGTTGAGCCGTTTCGGTCTGCGGCGAACCTTCAACAACGAAACCAAACGGCGCCACACGGGTCTTGATTTCCGGGCACCGGAAGGAACCCCGATCGAAGCCATCGCAGCCGGCAAAGTGGTCCTGGTTGGGGAATATTACCTGCCCGGCAACACGGTGGTCATCGACCATGGCAACAGGGTCGTATCCATGGCGATGCATATGTCCAAGGTTATGGTGAAGGAAGGGGAATGGGTGGACCGCGGCCAGGCTTACGGCCTCTCAGGTGCCACCGGTCGCGTCACGGGGGCCCACCTGCATCTTTCCATCAGCGTCTGGGGTGTGACAGTCGACCCGGAGCCATTATTCGAAATGGATGGACTTACAGGTGTCGCCGCCGCTCTTCAGTCAAAATAAACTTACCCAGTTTCTGATCAACCCCCATGATGTGATTCAAGATCCACGTCAGGACGGTCTTCATCAAGACGTCCCCGGCTTCTTTTGAGTATTGTGGATAGGTCTGCCGAAAATCTTTGAGCTGCTGGATAAATTCGGCATGATCTTTTTTATGGGCGGCCAGATCGGGATAGTCGTAAGCCTGCATGTACTCTTCTTCGAGATTGAAATGGTGGTTTACGTACATTACGAGAAAACCAATCGTGTAGGTAAACATTCCCTGACCCATTTCATCATTGTCGGAAAATTTTTTCAGCAACTCGACCAATTGCTGATGTTGAATATCCTGCCACAGAACGCCGGTTTTGTATTTCTGCTCCAAGCTCATCATTGCCCCCTTTAGAACCCATCTCAAAAAAGGTCTTTTCGCCCAAAATTCAGCCTACGCTGAAGCTATGGCTGATAAACTCGGTTGGGAGCCTTGCTTGTCCGGCGGAGCTCACAGAGCGAAGACGGGATTTTGAACCAAAATCCGTTTTTTGAGATAGGTTATAGTGATGCCTCTCCCAGGCTGGTAATTAAGGAAAAGCAATGTGAAGATCCTAACATGCTTTATTTAGTATTGAAAAGCTTTCTTCGCTAGCGCAATTCCAAATATGAGCTAAGCTTGCATCAGATTCGTTCCAGCACAAGCGACCGTACTCAGTTGACAATTTCCACCTGTTACGGGTAGGCATAATGACACGCTTTGCTTTTAAAAAACACTTGTTGGGGAGACCAAGTGCCCACGACTCTTTTTAAAAACGGAACTATCGTAGACGGCACCGGCCGACCAGCTATCCCCGGCAGTGTCCTGGTGGAAGATGACCGGATTGCAGATATCATTTCAGCCGTGGAAGCTCTGCCGGAAGCCGACCGGATAATCGAAGCCGAAGGGCTGGTGATCGCTCCCGGGTTCATCGACATGCACTCGCATGCCGACTGGGTTTTGCCCTGGGAAGAGCATCCCCGGGTGCTAAAGTGTCTCGTGGAGCAGGGCATTACAACAATCGTGGCCGGCAACTGCGGGTTTTCGCCGGCCCCGATGACCGCAGCAGCAATAGCCCGGACCAAGCTTCTGGGTACCATCCTCAAAGCCGGTCCGTTTGAATACCGCTGGGAATCGATGGACGAATATCTGAGCCATATCGAGGAGAGCGGAAGTATTGTCAACCTGACCGAACTGGTCGGGCATGCGGCTGTCCGTTTCGTTACCAGCCAGATTGATCGGGGTGATATGCCGCCCGCGGACCTGGCCGACAGCCTGGCCAATACGCGCCAGGCCTTGGATGAAGGGGCCTGCGGCCTCAGCTTCGGGCTGGGATACGATCCGGGGATGTTTTCGTCCCAAGAGGAATTGGCCGCCTTTTGCCGGGAAGTGGTCCAGGCCGGCAAACCGGTCACCATCCACCTGAAAGCCTACTCAAAAATGTCACCCTGCTATCCGCCCACCACCCTGTCAGCCCACAATGTCCGCGCACTCAAGGAGGCCATAGCCCTGGCTGAGGAGACCGGGATGCGGCTGCAATTGTCACACTTTATCTTTGTAGGCCGCAACAGCTGGAAAACAGCGGAAGAATGTCTGGAACTGGTGGAAGCCGCCCGAGCCAGAGGCCTGGATGTGATGATCGATGCGTTTCCCTATACCTGCGGCAACACCACCATCCTGGCCGCGATTCCTTTCTGGTTCCTGGAAAAAATGCCCGGGGCCTTTTCCAGTTCTTTGCTCCGAGCAAAGTTGAAGCTGGAATTGGCCATCGGCTTCAAACTGTTGGGTTTCGGGTATAAAGACTTTCAGGTTATGGATGTGGCCATCGAGGAGTACGAAGACATCAATGGGTTGCGCCTGCCGGCCGTGGCCCGCCAATGGGGCTGCTCGCCCTTTGCGGCCATGCTGCGGTTAGCGGAAAAAAGTAACGGGGCCACCCTGATGCTGTTTCACACCTACAGTGGCGATCCCGACAATGAAGCGGCTCTGGAAAAGGTCCTGGAAAAAGACTATTGCCTGTTCGAAACCGACGCCCTGGTCAAACCCGCTGGATTTCCCAACCCGGCCGGAGCAGGCACCTTCCCGCGCATCCTGGGGACCTATGTTCGCGAAAAGAACTTATTTTCCCTGGAAAACGCCGTCCACCGCATGACGGGTGCGTCGGCGGAGCGCTTTGGATTGAATCACACGGGTACTTTACAAAAGGGTAAAGCCGCGGATATCGTTTGCTTTGATCCCGATACCGTGGCTTACAATTATGACGATCCTGAAAAGCCGGCGGAAAAGCCGGAAGGGATTTTACATGTATTTATGAATGGTCAGCAGGTGGTCCAGGACGGCGCCTACTTAAGCGATATCAAGGCCGGGCGGGTGATTCGGTGTTGAGCTTCACCCTCCCCCAGCCCCTCCCGTCAAGGGAGGGGAGTGTTTGCTGACCCCGAACTCCTGCTTGCCGGGCGTAGCCTTTGGCGAAGCCTGGACACCTTTTTTACCGATTATCAACCTCTGGCGGCGGTTTACCTCAATTCCTCCTCCCCCTTGAAGGGGGAGGCTGGGTGGGGGTGATGCTGTAAAGGTCTACACGTTGTCGGAAAGTTCTCTTATGGGTAGTTCACCCTCCCCCAGCCCCTCCCGTCAAGGGAGGGGAGTTTCTCCTGACTCCGGATTCCGGACACCCGACTCCGTGGTTTTAGTTAACCGGCAATTGCTTGTTCAGTGCCTTGCGTGCAGCCGCGGTAAGGCTCTGCATATCCACCGGTTTCATTAGAAACTCTTTGATTCCGATACTCAGAGCCTGGTTGCGGGAAATCGTTTCACTGAACCCGGTTAAAAGGATAATCGGAATCTCCGGGCTGATTTCTATCAATTTCAGGGACAATTGGTCTCCGGTCAGGTTCGGCATGGTCATGTCCGTAATTACGAGATCAAATGTCTCCGGTTTGGCACTGAATATCTGCAGCGCTTCCAGACTATTTGTGCAGCCCGTCACCTGATACCCCATTGCTTGCAGCATCTGTCTAATCATTCGCACGATACCGATTTCGTCATCCACCAGGAGGACATGTTCATTTCCCCTTTCAAGGGGCCGCTGGGTAGTTTTGGGCGCAATGTTGGGACTTGCTTTGAGAACCGGTAGGAACACCTGAAACTCGGTACCGCTGCCCATTTTCGTGTTGACCTGAATGTGACCACCGTGTTCTTCGACAATTCCATGAACGACCGCCAGCCCTAAACCGGTGCCTTTGTCCGCTGTTTTTGTGGTGAAATACGGGTCGAATATCCGACTCAGGACATCCGGCTCAATTCCCGTGCCCCGATCATCCACCGAAAGGCAAACATACGTATCGTGATTTGGAGAGGAACCATCCAGAACCTTATCCGGCAGCCCCATCTGCTTCAAACTGACGGTCAGGCGTCCACCTTTCTCCAGCATCGCATGATAGGCATTGGTCACCAAATTCATGACCACCTGGTGAATTTGAGTTGCATCCGCCATGACTTTTCCGCACGTATGATCGATAACCTGATTAATGGCGATGGTAGATGGCAACGACGATCGAATAAGCTTCAAGGCCTCTTCAACAATAAGACAGATATTCACGGGTTTGAGCTCATGCTCGGTCTGGCGGCTAAACGTTAATATCTGGGTTACCAGCTCTCTGGCGCGTGTCGTCCCGGACAGAATTTCCAAAAGGCTGTTTCTCAAGGGGCTGTCTTCAGGCACCTCCATCAGCAGCAATTCCGTGTACCCCAGAATTGGAAATAGAATGTTGTTGAAATCATGGGCAATCCCCCCCGCCAGGGTTCCGATGGATTCCATCTTTTGCCCCTGGTGAAGCCTTTGTTCCATCTTTTTCAATTCAGTGGTATCCCTAAAAACAGCCATCTTCGAAAAGGTCTCATCCGCGTGAACAATGGGGGTGTGGGAAATGTGATAGGTGCGCTTATCTTTGGGGCTCTCAATATCCTGCTCGCCAAATTCGCCTGCCTTGATCTTCTCGCCAGGGCACCAGGTACATTTTTCCATAAAGTTATCGATGACGTTGGAACACGTTTCGCCGGTGGCATCGTAACCGATCTTATCAATCATGGGGGCATTCATATATTCGATCTTAAAATCTTGAGAGCAGACAAAAACGAGGTCTTTCATGGCATCCATGGTGGACCGGTATTTTTGCTCGCTTTCCGACAAGGCCGATTCCTTTTTTCTCAGATCGGTAATATCCAAAGCGGTGAAAGCAACGCCCCGCGTGTGGTCCCTTCGGTCTAAAGGGGTTGCGCTTAAAAGGACATTTATCGTTTCACCACTTTTGCGCCGCCAAATTGTTTCCACCGTACAGGTCCCACTGCTTCTGATCTGTGAATCTTTTGATTCTATGACACGGCCATATTCATCCTCATCCAGGTAGAGCAGCCGGACGTTCTTGCCGATCAATTCTCGTGCGGTATACCCTGTAATTTCGGTGAGTCTTTCGTTCACAATTTCAAGGGTTTGACCATTTTCAAAGCCGATTCCAGTGGGTGCGGCTTTGAATATGCTCTGCAGCTTGTCCTCGCTCTCCTTTAACTCATTCTCGGCATGCAGGCGTTCTTGGATGGTGCTTTGTAAAGCGGCCGTCATGGTTTTGAGAGATTCACTCAAAATGCCAATTTCATCTTTTCGAGGATTTAACCATTCGACATCATGTTTGTTTGATGAAATCGCGTTGGAAATATCGACAAGGCGGGATATCGGCTTGGTCATTTGTTTGCTTAAGATCATAGCGTACAACACCATCACCAAAAAAACGGCCAGACTAATAGCACCGGCGAACCTGGCAATTTCTCTTTTTTCTTCAAATGTCTGCCCCTCATCATAGCCCGCCACAATATAATAGTCCGGATCTACAAAACCGGGGATGGGGAGCTTCGAAACGAAAAGCTCTTCATTGGCTAATTTCAGGCGCGCAAATTCGTGATTGACGGTTACCTCTGGAACCAGCCCCTTTAAAAAATTCGCATTACTGCTCACCGATTGTATGCGCGCATGACTGATCAATATGCAGTTGTAAAAAGCAGTTTCCAATATGACAGGTTTAGTTAAATAGAGCACCGCAATGACCTTGCGTCCGGATAGTACCGGCGTAAGTGAGGCAATGCCCAGCTGCCTTGAGGGCAGCGCGCAGAAAAAAGTGCTGTTCGATGCCGCCAGCGCCGAATTGAATTCTTGCAGATAGCTGGTTGCTTGAATATCGTTGAAATGGGTTTCCCCGGCCGAGGCAACCACTTTTCCTTCCGGCGTGATCACAGCGAGGGATTCGAGTTTATTTTGCCTATGTAAAATCGCGAGGTGCTCTTTGAGCTGAAAGTGAACGTTGAGCTTATACGGCACAATTATTTGATTGTCAGATGACAGGCGCAGGGTTCTTTACTTGAAAGTTTCCCTATAATTGACCATCAGCGCCTTGGTCACCTTCTCGAGTTGGCGCAGTTTTATCTCGGAAAAGCGGTTGATTCGGCGGGATTCGATTTGCTGGAAAAGAAAAAAGCCTGCCATGGTGAAAAGGACAGGTAAAAAAAGAATTGCAATGGAAAGCTTGAAGACAATTGAGTCTTTGAAATTAACCGTCGTCATAGTTGTTTTTCTGGATCGAACCGTACGAGAATCGTTCGTTTCGTGTAATTATTGGATTGTTTGACCCAATCGGTTGTCGCCCTGTTCAGTCATCGGTAATATTTCCATACGATTAAAAATAACCGCAGCTCCGATGATTTCGTCGGAAATGGAAATGTTGAGCATTCTCGCCCGGGCGATATTGAAAGTAATCAAATACTCCTTAGCCGTCTCGATTGAAAGGCTTTCGATGTTTTCGCCTTCCAGCAGTTTGGCACCCATCTGCGCAGCCTGGCGACCCATGGCACCAAAATCTACTGACGCGCCCCCAAAAAGCCCCAGGCGGGCGAACATGAAATTGAGCGCCATGCCCGGTTTCTCAGACTTTTGAATGAACGTTTTAAGCGTATCCCGGAACCCAATGCTCTCGCCCTGTTCATTTTGGATACTGAGCACAACCGGATAAACAGCCTGAATGGAATCATCCCGGTTGATATTATCAATTTCATTCACATATGCGCCGAGGGTGCCAACCTGTTTGAAGGTGACCTGAGTATCGGATGGATTCTCCTCGAGTTCCTTTTGCATTTGGGCCCTTATGGCATTGCCTGTTGGACTTTTATCAAGCAGCGCTACAACGTGTTTCAATTGCGGATCTACACCGCGCATGACGTCGAGCGCGGTCCTAAAATGCAGCTTTTCATAAACCCCCGTAATATTTGCCGCCGGGCGCATGCCATCGTCCAAAAATGGTACCCTCTTGCTATAATTGGCCGGTTGGCCGTTCATTCCCGTAAAAACCACTGGAAACGGTTTTCCCACCAGATGAAGGCCAACTTCACGGAAAGCATTATCATCAATGGTAAATACGATATCCGGTTTGAATGCTTCTATTGCCTGCAACACTTTGCGGGCTTCCGCCTGCATTTTTTGGGACGTGCTGTTGGTTGTCTTGGTATCCATGAAATGCGATCGGATCGTAAGATTTGTCCCAAAATGCTCGCGCAAAACATCTTCAATTCCACTACTTTGAGGAATGCCGCAGACGTGGTTACTCTCATAACTGTGGACAATAAACGCCCGCTTGGAAACGGCCCCGCCATTGGCCGCATTGTTGAAGATGAGGACCAGCATCATTCCGAACAAAAACGTTCCCGTAAATTTCAACGGTTTCATGGCCAGTAGTCCCGGTATTCTGTGGAACAAGCTGTTGAAGTAGAGGCTGTTCATGTGTAAATACCTTTTCAGTTTGGGAAAATAAATGTTGTCTCGACAAAGGCTATTAAACAGCTTCTAAGCCTGGTACCCGGTTCAACGCATCAGAAAAATGGCATCTCATCCGGTTTAGCCTCTGCGACCATCTTGCCTTTTCAAAGCCCCCCACGATTTCGATCGGCACTAAACGTCCCTTTTAGGGCGCTCTTAAGTATAGATCGGCCGTTCGAATATTTTATTGAGAAGATTCGTCGCAGCCGCCAAAAAAAAATTTATTATTGGGAGGGGTGCTGAGTTGGTCTCCTGAAAGATTGATGCTGAGAAACCCCCCAGGAAACCAGGAGACTTCTAATCGCCCGAAAATATAATCTATATTGATTACATAGGTTAGAATGTTTTGCAAATTTATTTTCTGGGGTGGGTTGGACAAACAGGGTGTTCAAGTGCACAATAAGTTGTAATATTGGGTGCTTAGACACAATGGCGTCTTCATGCCGGCGTTTCCGTCTTTAATTTTGAACGGGTGAATAGCCGCTTCAGATTGCCCCTGGATCGAAGCGGGGGACCCTGCTTGCTTATTCTAGAACCCATCTCAAAAAAGTCTTCTTGTCGGGTGTAGCTAACAGAGCGAAGACGGGATTTTGTACCAAAATCCGTTAATTGAGATAGGTTCTAAATAGTGAGTAGGTGGTAAAGGTAGGTGTTTATGTGGCTCCATTATACGCAGGCATGTCATCAGGAGGCAAGCCCGCTATTGTTTCGAAACAGTGGTTCGCCCACCCCTTGTCATACGCTGGATTCGCGATTCCTTTAAGTCGAGCCCCTCTCAATATTGCCCTGCAATTGGGCAATTTCGACCCCGAGTCCGATGCAGTTTTCCTTGGTGATACAGGCATCGGCATCCGTCGTTTCAATGAAAGTTTTCAAGACGCGGCCACCCCTTTTCAGTTCGACTTCCCAGGCGCTGTTTTTTTCATCAAAGTCGACGGCAAGGTCGATGCCGCATTCTCCGATTTCAGGATAAATTTCGCGTATGGTCGCGCATATGATATTTTTATCAATCATGATCGATCTCCATTCATGAAATTAGAGGCTATCTCGAAGATGTCTTTTGGCCCAATCCGCCAAAGGCGGATGAATCTCAGCAATCGCCGCCTTGCTTGTCCGGCGTAGCTTGAAAAGCGTAGACGGTACCTTAAACCAAAATCCCATTTTGGGGATAGACTCGAATTCACTAAACAATAAGGGCGCCGGAACTTGCGCCCTCATTTCTAACATAAGCGGTTATCCACTTGCGTCAATAAAAGACTTCGGAATGAACGTGCGAATCGGCAAAGCGGTCATCGATGATCCCAAACGCATCATGAATCATGTCCTGATGGCCGCACAAGTAAAAATCGTAGGCCCGCCCGGAATCAAGACGCTCGAGATAGGCGGTCACCCGGCCGGAGTATATGGAATTGTCGGGCGAAGCGAATTCCGTCAGGCAGGGTACATAGCGCGAGGCATTCTTTTCCAAATCCTGGCGATACAAAAGGCCCCGATGGTCCTTGGCCCCATGCAGGCAAATATAATCTTTGAACCCGGCGCGGCTCATGGCGACAAACGGGGCAACCCCGGTGCCAGTGGCAACAAAAACCGGGGTTCGGTCCGAGGCGTGAAAAATAAAGTATCCCATGGGGCCAACGAAAGACAACGGTGTCCCGTCCGTAATCGTGCTCAAAACGGTTGATACGCGACCTTGAGGAAATACACGGACAATTAGCCGCAATTCTGGGTCGTGAGGCCCGGAGGCCAGGGAATAATCCCGCTCCAGGTCAGCATGGGACAAGCGGATATACTGACCGGGATTGAATTCGAATTCAGCGGGCCGCTGAAGACGCAGTTCAATCGTGTTGTCTGTGAGCCATTTACGGGCAAGCAGCGGGGTTGTAAAGGGGCGGCTCATGGCGCATTATCTTCCTTGCGAGCCGCTTCCCAAAGGATTTCCACGGTGTCGGTTTGCTGATTGCAATAACGGGCCAACACGAACATATAGTCAGACAGGCGATTGAGGTAAGTCAGGAGCATTTTGGCTGATTCATCCTGCTGGCCCTGGGTAACCATGTGCGCATGCCGTTCTGCCCGCCTACAGACGGTGCGGGCCACATGGGCCTGGGCTGCGGCAGGATGGCCGCCGGGAAGGATGAATCCTTTCAGTGGCGGCAGGACGGCATCCAGCCGATCGATGGCCGTCTCCAACCAGGCCACCTTTTCCGGTGAAAAGGGTGTCAGCATCTCCACCGCGGCAGACCCGGGGGTCGTGGCCAGCCAGGCACCTACATCGAACAGGTCACACTGGATCCGGGTCAACTCATCAATCAGCGCGGTCAGCGCCTCCGGCAAACTGGCAATCAAGCCCCCTAAGACTGAATTTAACTCATCTACATCGCCATAGGCATTGATGCGTAAATCATTTTTGGCAATCCGTTCACCGCTGAAGAGGCTGGTTTTGCCCCTGTCTCCGCTGCCGGTGTATACTTTCATTGATGGTATGCTCCTTTTCAACCAAGTCGCGCAATCGATATGAGGCGCACCGCAAGTGGCCGCTGGTAAGGAAAGAGTCCTGGCCCAGAGCCGGGCTATATTCAGGGGATTAGGTCGAAGACTAAAGGCCGAAGAAAAACCTTGTGATATAGCTTTTAGCAATTGGCCCTTAGCGATTAGCTCCATATTTGCATCTCAGCTAAAAGCTAATGGCTAATAGCTAACAGCCCCAGCCACGATTTCCAATCATGGGGATAAACTACCTAACAGTCTTCAGTCTTCAGCCTAAACACCTGGGAACCCTTACCCCGGCATAACCAAAAATCCCTGACCCGGCCCTGAGGACCAAGGTTTTTTGGATTGCATAAATATAATACTTAAAATCGAACTTTCAGGAAAGATTTTCCATCAACCGATCAGTCCAACAACTGTGCCGGTCATACAGGTAGCCAGCGTGCCAGCTACGATTGACCGAAAGCCGAGGGCTACGATCTCATCACGCCTTTCCGGGGCCATGGTGCCCAAACCACCGATCATGATGCCGAGACTGCCCGGGTTGGCAAACCCGCACATGGCATATGTCATGATCAGTTTGCTGCGGTCTCCCAGTGCATCGGGTGGCAGCTTGCTCAGATCGAGATAGGCCAGAAATTCGTTTAGAACGGTCTTGGTGCCCATGAGGGCGCCGGCGGTCGTCGCCTCGGCCCAGGGAATTCCCATGAGCCAGACAACCGGGGCCATGAGGACCCCCAGAATTCGCTGCAGGGTAAGGGCGCGGCCACCCATTTCAGGCAGCAATCCCAGAATCAGGTTGGTGAGATGGACCAAGGCCACCAGAACCACCAGCATGGCGATGATGTTGATAAGCAGTTGTACCCCGCTCACCGTACCCCGGGTAATGGCGTCCATGGCACTGTTGGCGGCTTCCGGCATCTTGATATTTCCCGGAGTGGGCCGGCCGGTTTCCGGCACCATGATTTTCGATATGAGCACCGCCGCGGGCACACTGATGATAGAGGCAGTCAGGATGTGCCCCATGATATCTGGTATCGTCCGGCTTAAAATGCTGGCATAGAGCACCATCACGGTCCCGGCAATGGTGGCCATGCCGCTGGTCATGAGGGTAAAAAGTTCACTGCGGGTCATCTGACCCAAGTACGGCCGGATGAAAAGAGGCGCTTCAACCATGCCGACAAAGATATTGGCCGAAACTCCGAGTCCTTCAGCGCCACCCAACCCCATGGCTTTTTCGATACCGCGTGAAACCCCTCGTACCACCAGCGGCAGGATCTTCCAGTAGAAGAGCAGGGCTGAAAGAGCACTGATTACCAGGACCAAAGGTAAACCTCGAAACGCCAGGATAAAACTGGATCCAGGGAACTTTTCTTCGAATGGCAGGGTGCCACCGCCCAGATAGCCGAACACCATGGCCGTCCCGGCCCGGGTGGATTCCTCCAGGGAGAGCACCATCCGGTTCAAGGCCAGGAAAAAATCCCTGAACAGGGGCAGCTTGAGCAGCAGCACACCGATCAGCAACTGGATGACCAGACCGACGATGATCACCCGGATATTGACCTTGCCCCGTTTTTCGCTGATCAACCAGGCCAGGCCTACAAAGGCCGCCAGACCCATCAGGCTTTGCAGAATTTCCAACGACCCCCCTTTACTCAGATTGGGTAGTGTTAAAGGGCATGGTTAATTCATAAGCACCCGCATCCAGGCGGGCTTCAACCGAAAGACCACTTTTTTCAAATACCCGCATCATGCCTTTGTTGGAAGCCAGTACATCGGCGGTGAAGCCTAAGATGCCGCGGTCCTTGGCAAGCTTTACCAGCATGGTCAGCATAAAGGTCGCGATACCCAGGCCCTCATACTCACCATCTACGACAAACGCCACATCCGCATAGGGCTGTGAGCCGGCCTTGATATAACGAGCTTCGGCAATGATCCGCCCCTGCCCCGGTTCGCCTACCAAACCTACGATGGAAAGAGCCATCCGATAGTCCACATTGACATAGGACTGCATTTTGGCATGGGGCATGGCCTTGATGGACGTAAAATACCGATAATAGACCGCCTCATCGGAAAACCGGTAAAAAAGCCGCCGCATCTGCTCTTCGTCGGATGGCCGGATCGCCCGGAAGCGCACCTTGTTATCATTTTTAAACATCTGCTCTGTGGCCACATCTTCGGGATAGAGATAGGCGGAATCGGCCAGAAAGATCTGATCTTTGTAAATTATGTTTTTCGCCTTGGCCTGCTCCACCAGAGCCTGCCGGTCGTCGGGATGGGCGATGTCGATGAGGGCCTGCGCCCGCTCACGGATCGTCCGGCCGGCTAGGTTGGCCACCCCGTATTCGGTTACCATGAGGTCCAGGGAGTGGTTCTGGCCCAACTGGTTAGGATATTCATCGAGTGATATCAGAATATTGGACTTTTCTTCCAAGTTGCGGCTGGTAAGGGCAACAATGGTTTTGCCGCCCCTAGAGATTTCGGCCCCGTTCAGGGAGTCGGCGACTTCACCTGGCCCCATCACCAGGTTGCCCTTGCTGACATGCAGGGCAATTTTGCCCGACAGATCCACCTTGCGGGCCTGCAGAACCGCCACAAAGCGTTTATTGCGTCCTATTTGCAAAGGACTGCAGACCTTGTCGACGGCCTGGAACTCCACCAGAGGATTGCGGTGCAACCACTGAACCATTTCTCTCGTTCCAAAGGCATAGGACGCCAGTGATTTGCCCCGCCACACTTCCTTGTAACGATTGGTAACAGCACCACTCTTGATCAAGTCCATGAGCGCATCGGTTACAAAGGGCGAATGAATTCCCAGATTGCGTCGGTGCACCAGATGCCGGCCAAGAGATTCAAATACGGGGCCGACAGAGAATCCCAGGCAGCTGCCGTCTTCGATCAGGGAGGCCACGTTTTCGCCGACCCGGTCAAAAGCCTCGTCGAGCGGCCAGCGGTCAAAATAGATCAGCGGCCGGTCGCTTTCCACCAGAAGATCGAAATCGGAAACCGGGACAAACGTGTCGCCATAGGTCACCGGCACCGATGGATTGATCTCGCCTACCACCAGCGAGGCCTGGTCCATGGCCTGCCGGGCAACGTCCACAGCCACTCCGAGACTGCAATAGCCCGCATCGTCCGGCGGCGTGACCTGGATGAAGGCAATATCGATATTGATGACACCAGAGGCAATGAGATGGGGAATTCCGGAAAACCGGGCAGGTACCAAATCGACTCGGCCACTGGCAATGGCATCGCCGGCCACCCACCCCGAAAAAAAAGTCTTCAGTCGGTACTTGTGGCTTTTGATCGTATCCAGCGAGATGGCACTGCCCAGGCTCACCAACTGGATCAACTCCAGGTCCTGGAGATTGGGGGCCTCGGCTTCCATCAGGGTTTCGATCAAAAGCTGTGGTTCGGCCGCCCCGGTACCGAGAAAAATCCCCATCCCGGGCTTTATCCGTTCCAGCACGTCCTCAGCCGAAACCACCTTCTGCCGCCATGAATCTGCTTTGTTTGTTGCCATTGTTGTTCCCTTCGACAAATTCAAATTTCCCAGAAACGGTCTCAAGGGGAGAATTTTAGTTCAAGATCAAGGCGGATGCGAGCTTTAAACCGGAGGAATACTATCGTATTTCGAGGATTTGAAGTTCGCGTCCAACGCCAAGCTTGGGCTAAAAGGCTTCTCTTGAGACCGTTTCTAGTCGTCTTTACGCGGCGAGATGAGGTATCTCAGCCAGTGTCTGAAGGTGTTGTCCTTCAGCATCGCCCGGTCGAGAATGTCAAACTCGCGAGCCAGACGGGCCGGATCTGAAAAAACCTGATCCCGCTTGGTCATCTGTTCAGACGGGTCGAGTTCCTTGACCACCTGGGCCGGATTCCCCGCGGCAATGGTATTGGCGGGAATATCTCGGGAAACCACCGCCCCGGCGCCGATAATGCTATTCTCACCGATAGTCACCCCTTTGCAGATGATGGCGCTGTCCCCGATCCAGACATTCTCCTCGATCGTCACGGGTGCCGTGGTTCCCATGGAGACCCGGTTGTATATATCGTGCCAGTCCGAATCGCTGATATAGACATTGCTTGCAAACATGCAGTTATCTCCGATGGTCACCGCGTGGGCCGATCCGATCCGGACCCCGGGACATATCAGGCTGTACCGGCCGATAAGGATACGCCCCAAGCCTTTGGCCGCCGGCCAGACGGAAAGGCGTACCTTGTTGTCTGGAGCGGCAATGACAGTCGCGTAAGCGCCAATTTCGATGGGGGTCCCGAACAGGCGGACATTCCAGGGTTTCATGAAGGCAAACCCCTTGCCCAAAGATTCAAGCTGGGGCCGGATATAGCGATTAGTGTAGAACTTCTGAAATTTGAGGTAGGCCCGTTTTACCGCATATGGACGATGGTCTTTTCGCAATGTCTAATCCTGTTAGAAATTGACGGCCGCCGTAACGGAAGTTCCTGAATCACCCACCGCAGCCCGGCGCAGTTCATATGCACGTCCGGCATTTTTCCAGAAATCATGATCGAAGAGACCTGCGGCCGGGGTCAGCCGGTAAATCGCGTCCGCCGCCATGAGCACGACCGCGTTGGTCCAGGAAATCTTCTCTTCCGGCCAGATGGTTCGTTCGGGAATGGTAAAGCCGCACCAGTAGGACCCATCCGCGTAACGGTAATCCTGAAGCAGGCTGAAAATTCTAGCCGCCCGTTTACGGTCACCGGCGGCAGCGATCGCCAGGCAGAGCTCGGAGGTTTCGGCAATGGTGATCCAGGGTTCGTCATCAACGCATTTCACCCCCTGACCGGCCACAAAGTACCTCTCCAGGCAATCCTCGATGCGCTGATGGGCCGCCGCACCCGTGACCGCCCCACTTAAGACCGGGTAAAACCCATCCATGGAAAACCGGGCTTTGGATGGGTCGAACGCGTGGGGCCGATTGGCCAAGGCCGCTTTCAGGGTCACCATGGCCCGCACCCAGGCAGTGTGTTCTTTTTCAAGCACAATCGCGAGTGATACCGCACATTTGAGACTCATGTAGACTGAACTGGAACCGGTCAGCAGCGCTTTCGGCTCAACAATACCTGCGGGGCTCTGCGCCCAGAAAAATTCACCACCGGGCTGCTGGAACGATAGGGCGAAATCGATAGCCCGCCGCAATGTCTCCCACATGGAATCGATATAGCCGAAATCACCCGTGATAAGGTAATAATGATAGAGCCCCACTGCGATATAGGTGGCCATGTTGGTGTCCCGGGTGCGGTCTTCTGGCTGTCCGTTTCGATAGGCGGAATACCAGCTGCCGTCTTCCAGTTGCATTCGCCGCATCCACTCAAAGGCCTGTCGCGCGCGTCCGTATTCGCCGCCGATGGTTAACCCCATGGCGGCCTCGACATGATCCCAAGGATCGGTTTTGTCGCCTTCACTCCAGGGAATTTCTCCGTTTTGTTTCTGGGTGGCCGCAATACGGCGGGTGACGGCTGCCACATTGACCGGCAGGGTGTCCTGGATGTATTCGCTGTCTGTGCGCATGAACCTATTACCTTCTATACCGATTGGATTCGCTAAGAATATTTCATGATTGACGCAATGCCTGCAAGTAAAAATTCTTGACTGGAACCCAGGGCGCTGCTAACAAATTTGGCTGGCCGTCCAACAAAACGCTTTTTAGTTGATAATGCGGGTGTTTGTCAAGGAATGGTTCCCCGTTCAAGGTTCACGGTTCTAAGGTTTAAACCTTAAAACCACGACCTTTGAACCCTGCTTGTCAGGCGATTTGTGCAGCGTAGCCTAAGGTGAAGACGTAAGCTGCCAAAGCGAAGACTGGAACCTTTGAACCTATGAGTCAATCCAAAAAGTCAGACGAAAAATCGCGCCGTATTCTGGTGGCTGTGCGCTCAATCCTCGCCCAGAAGGGTTATGCGGGTACGACTATTAACCTTGTGGCGGCGGAGGCCGGCGTCAGCCGTGGTCTGCTGCACTACTATTTCAAGAACAAGGAAGAGATGCTGGCAACGGTCATCAAAGAGAATATGCAAATCAGCGTGCGTCTGGTTTCCGACTTGCTTGAGAAAAGTGACTCAGCCACTGATTTTGCCGCGCGGTTGGTCGCCGCCCTCCGCCATGTTCTACAAAACGACCCCGATTTTTTCCATCTGTTTTTCGAAGGCTGGGCCGTGGCACGCCAAAGCCTCGTGGTAAGCCAAACCCTGGACACGCTCTATGGCCAATTTAGGCTGGCCATGTCCGATGGGCTTGAAAAAGCCCAAGATAACGGAAAAATAAATCCAAGGTTGCCGATCACCAGCACGGCTGTTTATTTGACCGGCCTGATTGACGGATTGGGGCTGCAAATGATAACCGAGCCTGACCTTGCTGCCGATGACGACACCTGGCGAGACGTTGCCAAAGGGATTACCTACCTGCTGGAAGAATGCAATGTTCAGGTGGATAGGCCGAAAGCTGAAGGCTGTTAGGAAAAGCACACTTTTGAGCTATTGCTAAACTAACTGAGCGGTCGGGGAGTTTTTGGCGTCATGCCGGTCCCGGATCGCGTCCGGGATGACGTATCCGGCATCCAGGGTCACATTTTTTAAGTGTACTGGATCCCGGCCATCGCCGGGATGACGGGCATTTGGTAAGAAAACTCCCCGCCCCTGAACTAACTTACGGTTGAGTAGCCGTCATTCTGAAAAACTCCGCCGAGGATTATCCTGCTGATGAAAGGTAGACCAATGAGCACCAAAATTCACGGCGTGATCAGTCTGCTGTTGGAAGGCCTGGCAATTATAATCGGCTTTATCGCCATCTGGCAGGTCAATAAAGCGGTTGGGGTCTTCTATGCATTTTTAATCCTGATTGCCGTACCCCTGATTTTGTACGCCTACTGCGCTAAATGCGATATCCGGTTCACCGACTGCCGCCATGTGTTCCCCGGCCAACTGACCCGCCTGTTGCCGAAAAGAGAGGACGGGCCGTATTTTTTCGGCGATTACATGGGATTGATCCTTGCGGTCATCGCCCTGGTTGGTTTCCCCCAGCCCTAGCTGCTGGACAATAGAACGCTGTTTATACTCTTCTGGGCCTGCGTGGTCGTCGGCTTGGTGCAGATTATAATGAAGGTCTGCAAAGGATGCGGAAATCAGAAGTGTATCATGTGCAGTCTGCGCAACTGAATATGTTCAACGAACAGATGCCCGCCCAATTGCTACCTTGACTGCTGTTCGCAACCAAAAAGACAGAGGGGGTTACTGCATATGATTTCTGCTTTTAAGGTTTGACCGGGGTGGCTGGCGCGTCCGGGTTGATTGTGTATACCGAATCGACTATTGACGTTGCCGGCACGCTCACCATCGGGACGCTCTGGCAAACACTATTTCATATCAGTCCTCTGGTGCCAGCGCAATTTTCACCGCTGCGCCCAAAGATGCCTTTAGAAATGGTTTCGGGAGGGCCGCACAAAATCCATAGTCTTTAAAATTGGCCATAACCGGATCATTCGAATAGCCGCTGACAACAACTGCTCTAACATACGGATTCAATTTAAACAGTTCCTGCAGCGTCTCCTTGCCTCCCGCACCACCTCGAATAGTCAGATCCAGTAGAACCACATCAAAGGGCATTTCCATCTCCAAACTCCGCCGGTACGCCATGACGGCCATATGGCTGTTGCCGACCGTTTCAACCTCATGCCCGAGCAAGTTCAGCATCTGTTTGGCCAGTTTCCGCACCCCGGCTTCATCATCCATCACCAAAACCCGTTTTGGGTCTAGCGCCTCGGTCTTCTGTTCGTGTGTCGTCAACACCATTGAAGGCTCAGCGGCGTGCTTTTCCAGAGATGCACGTAGATAAACCCTTGCTGTTGTGCCTATGGTGAGTTCCGACTCAATATGCAAGACCCCTCCATGTTTTTCGACTATGGAATGAGCCGTGGTCAGCCCCAACCCCATTCCCTTTTGCGTACCCATCGATTTGGTGGAAAAATAGGGGTCAAATATGCGTGTTTGGTTTTCTTCAGAAATTCCCTCGCCCCGGTCCACGACATCCAGTCTGACATAGCGGCCGGATAAAAGCCCTGGAACCGGAGGTGGCTCGCTTTCCGGTACCAAGATATTCTCCGCCCGGATATCAATCGTACCGCCTTGGGGTAAAGCCTCCACGGCATTTTTTACCAGGTTGTGAATTACCTGACCCATCTGGGTGGTATCCATTTCCACCAACCACAAGTCTTCAACAAAGTGCGGTGTACATTTAACATTTGAGCCACTCAGCGAGAGCGGTAGTGTATCCAGGACCAATGCATCCAAGTCTCCGGCCTTCATTTCCGGGTTCCCGCCCTTGGAAAACGTGATAAACCGTTGGGTCAGATTTTGAGCTTTTGAGCAACCCCACTTGGCCAGTTTCAAGGCCCTGCCCGGAGGTGTATCTGGCTCTACTGTCCATTCGGCCATTTCTATGTTCCCCTGAACAATTGCAACTAAATTGTTGAAATCGTGAGCTATACCAGCAGCAAGCGTTCCGATGGATTCGAGATTGGCCATTTTGACCATGGCCTCGCGCTGTTTTTCGCGCTCGGTAATGTCATCTGAAATTCTCAGTACCCCCAAAAGCTTTCCCTGGTCGTCCAGTACCGGTTCTGCCCGAACATCCAGGATTCTTCCGTTCGGATACTCCATGACAGCCTGTTCCGATTTTCCGGTTTCGAAGGCTTTGATCAGCGGGCAATTGTCCTCGTTATCAAGGGATTTTCCCCAAACATCCGGGCATTTTTGGCCTATCAGCTCCTGCAGGGGAAGTTCTGTAGCCGGTTCTGTGGCCTGATTGGCCCATAAAATTTTCAGATCACGGTCAGCAATAAAGCACAGTGTACTGGACATGCCATCCAAGATTGCCTGTTTGAGGAATTCACTCTCTTGAAGGGCCCGGTTTTTGTCGGCAAGCGCTTCCTTTTTTTCCTTGAGATTTAGTAAAAGAGCACGGTTTTCGAGTGTCAGTCGCCGTTTTTCCAGCCCCTTCTCTACTGCCATAAAAAGTTCATCCAGATCCTCGAGGGGTTTGGTCAGATAGTCATAGGCCCCCATTTGGCGCAGAGACATAATGGCGTTTTCAAGGGTCGCATGACCCGTGAGTACGATGACCTCAATGTCCGGATCATGTCCTTTGACATTGCGAATTACCTGGGTGCCATCCATCCCCGGCATCCGCATGTCGGTTATTACCAAGTCGATGGCCTGCTGTCGCAAAATCTCAAGCGCCGCTTCACCGCCTGTGGCGGCAAAAACGTTATAGTCCTCCTGACTGAGCGCCATTTTCAGCGTATTCAGAATATCGGGCTCATCATCAATAACGAGAAGGTTATTGTGCATGGAGTAAGCTCTCCTTTACAAAGTTATCCTGAAGGGGGTGGGGCTCCGACTACAACCATCTTCACACTTTAGCCACCCTCGACTTGGAACTGAACGCTCACCGTAGCAATGCTCTATGCTTGTGATACGCTCGCTATCCCGGTTCAAGTGCGCATGGTCATAAGGCTGCGCTTGCCTATCATCGCATCCCGCATTCAAGCCGAGAACATATCAACCTGCCGCGCGTTAAAACCGGGCTCGGGCCCCTACACGGGCTTTTCAGTGCAGTGTTCGATAAAATAGGTTAGATCCGAAACCTGCTGGGGAGCGAGATTCTCAAATTGTATGCAGCAGCGCTTCATGGCGACAGATGCCGAGTAGCTGCTCTCTTCCAAATCGAATTCCGATATTACTCTACAAGGCATCCTTTCGAGGTAGAGGCCGCTGTCGACTAAAAAAATGTCGAACTCGGAAAACCCTTCCGGCAATTCCAGTTGCCCTGAATATAAAAGGGCCCGGACATCCCTGTCACCGTCGATGAACGGGCTGTCACTGAAACTGAATGAAAACCCATCGGTGCAAATATCAATCAGGTGCCCAAGCTTTGAAGAATCCTGAAAAAGAACGGCAAATGTGCCGTCCTTGACCCGATAGCGCTTATGCGCACGTTGAATTATCTTGTTAGACTTCATAATGGTTTATGCCCGCCTTATCTGGTGTCAAACGGCGTCACTGAAATAGACCGTCCCGCTCGAGGGGATTGTCAAAACCGCCTTTTATTACCGGTACTCCCCCGCATGGTCCTCCCCGGGGTGGTTCTCACTGTCCTGTTCGGAAAAAATTGGCAGCTGTATACTGAAGGTGGTGCCTTCCGGACCGGTCCTGGCCACTTCAATTTTACCTTTATGATCGCTAATGATGCCGTAACTGATGGAAAGACCCAAGCCAGTACCCTTACCGACTTCTTTCGTTGAATAGAATGGATCAAAAATGCTGTTAATGTCTTTTTCCCCTATGCCCGTACCGGTATCACTAACTGTAACTCCGACAAAACCGGGGTCTGAGGGAATCTTCCGGGTGACGATTTCGATAGTTTCCTCTTCAGGCGCTGTTGCTCCGGGGTCACCATTTTTAGCTGTTATTGCATCCCTGGCATTGGTAATCAAGTTCAACACAACCTGTTCCAACTGGTTGGTGTCGCCTTTAATTTTAGGCAAATCGGAATCAAGGGTTTTTATCACCGCTATGTTTCTTACACGCAGCTGCTCGCCTATCATGAGGAACGACTCCTCGATGACCACGTTGATATCCACCGGGTAAAACTCTGATTTGGACTGTCGTGAGAAAGTTCGCAGGTGGTTGATGATATTCATCATTCTTTTGGTGTTCCGCTCGACCGGCTCCAACTGTTCCGCCATTTCGGCGATCCCGATCTTGCCCTTCTTGATCTGGCGATTCAACAGCTGAGTGATGCCCCGCACCACCATCAATGGTTGATTGAGCTCGTGGGCAACGCCCGCTGCCAATTCACCGATGGAAGCGAGCTTGCCCGATTGGACCAGCTGGGATTGGGTGTGCTGCAGTTCCTGATAGGCCTCTTTGAGGGACTCTTCGGCCCGAAAACGTTCGGTAACATCCCGCACAATGCCTCGAAAGCCCTGCAGCAGACCTTCCGCATTTTTAATCGGAGACATGGATGCCTCCAGGTAGCGATTACCGCCATCTTTGCGCTGTATCCGCCACTCAAAATCCTTTGACGGTTGTTGGGAAATATAGACGTTGTTAAACGCGCGAAAAACCTTGCTGACATCTTCGGGATAAGTGAATTTTCGATAGTGGCTGTCCATCAGCTCTTCACGATCATAGCCGGTGATTTCAAGAAAAGAGTCGTTGCAAAATTGAAGGTTTCCGAAAGTGTCATATTCATAATAGCCTTCCTGCATAGTCTCCAGAATATTCCGATACTTTTCACGGCTTTCCCTTAAGCGCTCCTCGGCATGCATGCGCTCGGACATCTGCTGCCTGAGCCCCTTGTTGGCTCGCAGCAGCTGGGCTGTGCGATCTTCTACTTTGTTGCCCAGTTCCAGGTTCGCCTCCTTAACCTTTATTTTTTCCTGTTCCAGCAAATGCGCCTGTAAAAAAGATTTCCGCGAATATAGTTCGATAGAGTAACAGGCGAACATGCCAATAAGATTACTGGCAAGGAAGAAAAAGTTGTTGTTTATCAGGATGTGAATAGGGGTGTTGGTCAGCGCGATAGCGGCAACTTCATAGGCGGCCACAATAAGCATGCCAGTGGCCGTAGCGTAGATGAACCTGAGCTCGAAAAAGGTATAACCAAAGATAAAAACAAGTATGATCCCGGCATAATAGGAATTGTTTTCGGGAACGAGGATGATCATGGCCACGATCCCCAAACCGGCCGCCAAAACAACTGAGGCAATGCAAAGCTGACTGTATTTCTGGAAAAAGGATGAAAAGGAAAAAATAAACACAAAAAACACGTAAGGGCAAAACAGTGCATACCGGATGAACCAGTATCGATGTTTTACTTCCGGTACGATCCAGGCGTCCAATAAACCGAAAACTGAAAAAAAGAAAATCGCCAGCAACATGGCGATCCGGACATGTTGCAGCGATTTTGCAAATTTTTCCGCGCTATAGGCGCTTTCGATATCGTCAGGAAACGAGAGCGTTAAAAGGTTCAGCTGTATGTTATCCCAAGCGACCTGTGTTTTCATTTCCACCCCTGGTGATGCCGCCATTATTTTTTAATGACCACAAGGGTAATGTCATCTAGTTGCTCTTTCTGGAAATCTTGCACCTCTTGAATAATTTTGTTGCGCAGTTTTCCAACAGGCAGATCGGCATACCTGTTCAAGGCATCTTCGAGTCGAATTTGGCTGAACATATCACCGGAACCATCCGTGGCCTCGGTAACGCCGTCTGTAAACAGCAGGGCAATATCACCTTTGTGCATTTCAAAAGTTAAATCGGTAAGATTGTCCTTGATATTATCAGTGATCCCCAGCCAGGTGCCCGGTACCGAAATGGATTCGGTTTTATTTACAGCAGACCTGTATATTATAACATCTTGATGCTTTCCGGCAACCGTGATGTTGGATTCGTTGATACGCAAGGCCATCATGGTCATGTAGTGATCGGAACCCAGTCGCGAGATATTTTCCCTGATGACCGTATTAACCGAACTCAGCATTTCCGAAGGGAGACAGTTGCCATCATTGTTGACCTTGGAAAGAATACTGGTTTGCGCCATCATCATGATCAGGCCGGAATCGACCCCATGGCCGGCCACATCACCGATGGTAATCCATTTAAAGCCGTTGGGCGAGTCGATAATATCATAATAATCTCCACCGACCTCCTTGGCCGGCAGCATGAGTGCCGCTATCTCGAACCCCTGGATATTCTGATTGTGCGGTAAAAGTGCGGTCTGAATCCGTTTGGCCAATTCCATTTCACTCCATATGGAATCACGGGCAATTTTCAATTCGCACATCAAATAGAATTCTTTTTCGGTCAGCAGGTATTTCACATAGTTGATGCTTACGGCGATGATGGAAGTGGCTGAGAGAAAAAACAGATTATTGATGAGCAAATCGGTCTGGAAATCCTTACCGGAATACAAGTTAACAGAAACATACATAAAAATGATAATGAAACTGTTCAGGCCGGAATGTAACGCCTTCCAGGGGAGCAGCAGATTTACCCCGATAATCACCAGATTAAGCCCGGCGTAGTATCGAGAGTTGAATCCCCCCAGGTCATTGGTCATTAATACAATGACCCCGCCGACCACGATCGACACCAGGTAGCCATGGACGTATGATAATTTACCGGGTTTGGTTTTATTGATGATTATGAATTGCAGGAACACGATAAAGGTCGCAATAATCCTGTAGATGCCCACCTTCTGCAAAAGGTGTCCCGGTACAATGAAATAATCGAGTATGAAAAAGAGCGGTACCAGCGTGATCACCAGCAGAGTGAGGGTTTTCAACCAATCATGGATGATGCCGTTCAAGAATCCGGAGAAATCCTTGGCCTCTATGATGGTCTGCTCCTCAGTACTCATTTTATTATCTACCAGATCGTTCATCATATATACCGCTTTCGATTCCGCTGTTGCCTAGGGCTTCAACTTTTTAACGTGCAGGAACATTTGGCTGCCCGTATCCTCGAAGAAAACGGATGACTGGGATGATTCAGTATCTTTCAATAAATCGATGAACTCCTGTTCTGTCCGGTAATATAGTACCCAGTCCAGCCAGTACTCCATGTAACCGCGACTGGGATTTGAAATGTGAAAGTTTCCGATAACCATTTCGCCGTTTACGGCCATGAGTTTGTATAACTTTTCGATGACCGCCTTGGCAACCGGTGGTGTTAAATAATCAAACAATCCCATTGAGTAGATGAAATCAAACTCACCCCACACCTCCTCCAGCCTACGTGTCGTCAGCATGGTTCTGACCGACTCGGTCAGCAAATCCACCTCGATTGAGACATCATACTTTTTCTCAAGTTTCGCCACCAGGTTGGCTGCCTCAGCCAGCGCCTTTTTGTCCTGATCCAGGAGCGTAAAATGGTATTTTTGACAATCCGCTTTGGATTGTAGTACATCCTGCAATTCAAATGCAGGGCCGCATGCAGCTGACAATACTCTTATCTTTTTCCCTTTTGCTTTGGGCTTGCCAGGTGTCAACTTCTTTAACATCGAAGCAATCAGGTCTCTCCGGTTACGGACGGCCTGTGCAGCCGCATGTTCAATGGGATGCTTGTGCATCAGTTTCTCAAAAATTGTATTCCCCACGTACTCATTGTCGTAAAGCAGACGCATCATTTCGGAATCACCGCTATAACCACGCGGTTTGATGTTGGTGCGCGCCATAAATTGTGAGCAGAGAATAAAATTCCAGATCTGCTTGCGCAGGTAAAATCCGTGGCGTTCATTGTCCTTTTTGCTGTAATTGATGATTACGTCCTCGAACTCAAACAGTTTTTCATCCAGAAACCGCATAAATTTTCTGCCTTCAGTCTCTAAAACGATTTTTTGGACATGGTCTCTGACATTTTTCGGCTCTTTGGAAAACTTGGCGTCAAGGGCATCAAACGTCGATTTATAAACATTCAGATCATAGGTTAGATTGGCCACAAATTCCCGAAAGCGTTTTTTGATTTTATTCTTGTGCGCCAGCACCAGCTGCAGGTTGAGAAACTCGCTCTGCACTTTTTCCATCTTGTTTTCATAGAACAGGCTCTTTAAATCATACACATCCTCGCTGAATACGATACGACCCTGAAATTTATTTGAATTCTTCCCGGCAAGGTAACAGCAAGGGCCCAGGGAAAGATTTTTCCCATTCTTTTTGAAAACCAGCTTTTCGAATTGGTCTTCATGCCCCGCTTTGGTTCCGTTTAAAAACCGCACCGCCAAAGAGAATCTGGATGCATACTTGGCGACAACCGGAATTCTTTCTTTCCCTTGAGCAAGATGTGCATCAAATTCTAAAGAAGGTTGAGATGCCATTACAGCCCCCTGATTTCCAAGCGATCGTCATTTGTGCCGAATATCTCCAAAGCCGAAAAATTCAGCTCCTGCCATTTTAACGAGTTCTTGTACAAGATGGTGATGCGATTCATTCCCTTTTTGGCTCTTTCAAGGATTTTGATAATCGGCGTAATGGTCGAAGAATTCATGTAGGACAAACTTTGAAAATCCATCACCACCCGCTTGTTCATCACACTGGCCATATTCAATACCTTCACCAAAATCGGCGAGATAAATTTGCTGGGATGTCGATCGATCGATTTTCCCAGCCATTTCACCTCAATGGATGTTTCGGTCTCACATACTTCTATGGTCAGCAATCCGGTCGAAAATTTCTCTGTATTGTCCATGATTATTTCTTCTCCTCCCATTCGAGGTTCGAAATGACCGATACATTCAACATATTGTTTTCACCAACGAAAAAGTCCAGCAACGCTTTTCCCTCGTAGGCAATGCGTACCAGCCCAATTCCGCTTTCTTCATCTTGCAGCGGTTTCTTGGATACTTCTTTTATGCGCTTGATATAGGCTTCAAAGGGATCCTGATAGCCCCTGATCCACTGAATGGTTTTATCCAATCTGGACAAATGCGTAACTGTCTGTTGATCAACAGGATTGTTAACCTCAATGGTTACGTTATTATTATCTAGATTGAGCGAAACGGAGATTTTCTTGTCCAGTTTATCGAAATTCCCGTATTTTATTCCATTCTCAATGAGCTCGCTGATAATCATTGACAATGCATGCACGGCATCGTCAGAAATTCCATGTGACTGCAAAAAGTCCGTGCTTTCATTGCGTACCTTTTCAATTGCATTCCAGTCCGGCTTGATGTCGAATTCGATTGAATTTTTCATCGCATTCCGATCTCCTTTACGGGGTATACTTGTTGGCCACTCTCCCGCATCATTTGCACGCAAATAATATGCCCTTCGACCTTTGTTTGTTCTAAAAAAGAATATCTTCCCCAGTTTCATGACTTTTTGCAATTCTTGTTTGTGGTTGCGCGCTTCGCTACGACTTGAATTTTGACGGTTTCGTCAAGAAATCAACACCGCGCTTTAACTCCGTGTCCCTGTTTTTGACCCGATATCGGCCGAATTTACGGCATATGCGGCCTTCAGCGCCGTCCCGCTGCATTGCCCCTCAAGAGGAACAGTTTTCACGATTTTAACACTCTGTAATCATTTCATAAAAATCATGACACTGCAAAAGATCCGTTACAGTTGACTTGCCAGCTACCGCGGCTAGCGGTGAGGCCTCGCACGGCCCTGCGGCTCAGCCCTTTTGGTGTTGTGAAGTGATTATCTTAAACACCTGAGCAGACATGCCCTTTAAATGCATCGGCACATTACTGGAAAACATTAAGATTTAGGGAAGTAAAAACGCATAGCCCTTGTGATGCGGCGCCTGATTCATCTCTTCCCCCGATTAATTGAATAATCGTGCCCCAATCATCTACAAATATTGTAGATCTGCGCACAACGTAAATTAAATCCATCTTTTTAAGCAAAACTGGTATTTGTTGTTTTCTATAGGCGCTGCCAGTTGCATAGGCGCGATGCTCGCCCGACACGGTGAGCGGAACGATGGCGCGCTTGTGTTCTTACGACCAGGCGCGATGTAAATCTTATTTCTCACCAACCGGGCCTCTCCTATATTTTCCAGTGGCAATGTTCATCCACGGAAGCTGTTTCAGAATCATAGGGAACGTCTAACAGGCATATGAGTCAAAGGGAAAAACTTGTTGACAAGCGGTTTAATTAGCCGTAAATGGTTCGTATACGAAGGAGTTTAAATGAGCAAACTGCCACCCAACATGCCGGATTGCACAATTTTTCTACTGGCCAAGGCCTACCAGAAGGCCCATGGAGGGTTCAAAAGGGACCTGCGGCCTTTCAAACTGACCAACATTCAGCACCTGGTTCTTGAAGCGCTCTGGTACCAGGAAGGATTTACGGCTGCCGAACTGGGCAAATTTCTGGTCCTTGACAAAGCGACCCTTTCAGGTGTCCTGGACAGGCTGGCTGAGGCTGGCTGGATTCGAAAAGAGGCCGACCCGGATGACGGAAGGGTTGTCCGACTTTATACAGCTGAAAAAGCGGATGAAATGAAAGATGAGCTCATCTCTCTAAGGCGGGCGGCCAACAAGAAGCTGTTGTCGGTTTTCAAGCCGGAAGAGCAGGTATTGCTGAAGCGCTTTTTGAAAGATCTAATGTAACAAAAGCAGGGTTCGAGGGTTCAGGTGAAACTAAAAGGCCCTATAGGACCTTAAAACACATGACCCCTGGGACCCTCGACCCCTTGACCCTTGTTACAAAACATTGAAGCAGAACCAAAAAAATTTAACCTTATCGTTCGTATACTAACAAACCAAAAAGGAGTCCAGCCATGCTGCTGCATCCCAAAAATGAAACCTTTGAACATCTTGATCCCAAATCCCGCGAAATCATGCTCAAAACCGTCCAATTTTTCGAAAGCAAGGGCAAAGAAAAGCTCAAGTACGACGACCATGAGCGGGTCTGGTATGCGGATTTTCTCGAGTTTGTAAAAGAAGAAAAGGTGTTCGCCACGCTGCTGACCCCCGCTCAATACGGCAGCGGGGAAAAGCGCTGGGATACCTATCGGAACTGCGCTTTCAACGAAATATTGGGGTTTTACGGATTACAGTACTGGTACACCTGGCAGGTGACGATCCTCGGCTTGGGACCGATCTGGATGGGCGACAATGAAAAGGTCAAAGAAAAGACCGCACAGCTCCTCGAAGAAGGCGGTATATTTGCCTTCGGTCTCAGTGAGAAAGCCCACGGGGCCGATCTCTATTCTTCGGAAATGGCCCTGACCCCGCTTGCGGAAGGCAAGTATGTGGCCGATGGCGGTAAATACTACATCGGCAATGCCAACCAGGCGGCCCTGGTGTCCACTTTTGGCAAGAATACGGAAACCGACGATTATGTGTTCTTTGCCGTCGAAACAGACCACGAAAACTATGAATGTGTAAAAAATGTTGTAAATTCACAAAATTATGTGGCCGAGTATGCCCTGCACAGCTACCCGATCACCGACGAAGATATTCTCAGCACCGGCCGCAAAGCCTGGGACAGCTCCCTGAATACGATCAATGTAGGCAAGTACAATCTTGGCTGGGCCTCCATCGGCATCTGCACCCATGCCTTTTATGAGGCCATCACCCATGCATCCAACCGCCGGTTGTACGACCATACTGTTACCGATTTTCCCCACATCCGGCAGTTTTTTGTAGATGCCTGGACCCGTTTGGCGGCTATGAAGATGTTTGCCCACCGGGCCTCCGATTACATGCGGGCGGCTTCAGAGTCCGATCGGCGCTATCTGCTGTACAATCCCATGGTCAAAATGAAGGTCACCACCCAGGGCGAGGAGGTCATCAACCTGTTGTGGGATGTCATTGCCGCCAAGGGGTTTGAAAAGGATATGTACTTCGAGATGGCGGCTCGGGATATCCGCGCCCTGCCGAAACTCGAAGGCACCGTCCACGTCAACATGGCGTTGATTATCAAATTCATGGTCAACTATTTCTTCAACCCGGCCGAGTTCCCGGAAATCCCGAAAATGGACGCACAGGATAACGACGACTTTCTCTTCAAACAGGGAGCCACCAAGGGCCTAGGCAAAATCCAGTTTCACGACAGCGCCCTGGCCTACAGCAGCCTGGACCTGCCCAACCTGAACATTTTCAAAGAGCAGATCGAGGTTCTCAAGGAGTTTCTGCTCACCGCCACCCCTGACAAAGAACAGGCCAAGGACATCGACTTTCTCCTCAACCTGGGCGAACTGTTCACCCTGGTGGCTTATGGCCAGGTGCTCATCGAAAAAGCGAAAATCGAAGGTGTGGATGATGACATCATGGACCAGATCTTCGACTTCATGGTCCGGGATTTTTCAAAATTCGCCCTGCAGATCTATTCCAAAACCGGCTCCACCGATAAACAAATGGAATTGTGTCTGAAAATGATCAAAAAGCCGCTGACGGATATGGAGCGGTTTAATCGGGTGTGGGAGAAACATGTAGCGCCTTTGGATAGCTCATATGAAATGAACCCTTGATGTGCATCCAAAGCGGCATTCTTTTACCCAGGGCGGCGTTATCACGATTCAAAATCCTCGACATAGGACTTCTATGCCTCCGGTCTTGAATTCGTTATAGCCTTGCCCTGAGCCAGAACCTGACCCTCTGCAAGCACATCATGCCGTTTTGGATCAACCCATCTTTCTAAATAGTAAAAGGGGTCGGCAATCATATTGCCGCCCCCTTTAGTTTTCTACCTGCCAAATGCCAATTTATTCTGAAAGCCAGGTTTCGGCGGCTTCTTTTTGATCGCGATTGAAGGCTTTGATTTCCAAGCCGGGAATTAGGGTTCCCTCGAGCTCGCTTATTTTCTTTAGCCAGGTCTTGTCGGATAAAACTGCCGCGCGGCTGAAATTCTGTATGAGCCCCAACATGGCCGGCAGGCGGGACAATTCGATGGCAATCGCCTCCAGGGAAGGGATGTGAAATTCAACAACATCATAAAGCATCTTCCCGTTTTGAATACCCTGTGATTTTTCGACCAGCTCATCCAGGGCTGTACGCATGTCATCGGCATTCAACTTACCGCTCAATTCGATATCCAAACGGTCAATATCGATTTTCGTCACTTTAAACATGGGTTTCTCCGGGTATTGAGTTCAAGATGTGATCCGGTTAGCGGAATATAAGTCTTTTTTGTAGAAAAACGACCCGACGAACAACAGCGCACCCGACAACAGGGCAAACAACGGCAAGATGGCAAGAGCCTGGTCCAGGCCCCGGGCATCCGAAAGCCGGCCAATGACAACCGGCGCCAGACTGGAGCCCAGCAGGTGTTGAATAATGATATTCACGCTCAAGGAGATCGCGCGCAGCCCCGGATGGACCACGTCTTGGGTCACAGCCACACAGGCCGGGACAAAGGCCACCGCGGTAACGCCGATAAGCAGCAGAACCCCGTATTGGAGATTACCGCGGACAAATGAAAAGGCTATGAAAAGGAGGCCTCCGGTGAGCAGTGAGGACAGCGCCGGGAACAACAGGCGGGCATTTGCCTTTTTCTTTTGCCACAAATCAGTCAGGAAGCCTCCCAGAGGCGCGCCGATAATAGCCAGTACCATGATGGAACTGGCCTTCATGCTGGCCTTGTCCATGGCCAGGCTGTCAAACCGGTGAAAATAGGTGGGCAGCCAGGTCAGTAGAGAGGTGGTAACAAACACATTCAGGGCAAAGGCCAGGTTGTTGCACAACAACGTTTTATTATGGGTGAACTGGCGGACCATATCCACGAGCCGCATTTTCTTTTCGGCGCCGAATGCTTCTTTTTGAACCAGGGGAATGGTTTCGTAGTCTTTGGCAAAATAGATAATGCCGGCCAGGATTATACCGGGTAGGGCAACGAGGCCGAAGGCATGCCGCCAGCCGAAATGATGGGCCACCCAGCCGCCGATGCCAATCCCCAGGGCGCTGCCCAGGGGGATGGAGGCGTTCCACAGGCCGAGGATCCGGGCCCGTTTTTCACGCGGGAAATTGGCCGAGAGCATGGCGGTTCCACCGGGTGCATAGCCGGCTTCACCGACCCCGATAGCGGCCCGGGCTATAAACAGCTGCGTAAAGTTCCGGGTAAAGGCACAGGCCAGGGTTGCCAGGCTCCACAGCGCGGCCATAATTGATATGCTCTTGGTCCTGCTCCAGCGGTCTACCAGGATAGAAGTGGGAAACGAAAAAATAAGGATCGTCCAATACACCGCCGAAACCAATAGGCCACACTGCGCATCGGTCATTCCCATTTCCTGCTTCAGGAAGGGGAACAGCGACACGATTACCATGCGGTCCATGTAATCAAACATGTAAAGCAGGAACAGTAGCCAAAAAATGCCCCAGGATTGTTTAGGTGTCATCGTTTACGGCTTTCAGTAATGGCCGTGTTTGCGCACGGCCTGGAACATCGCCATACAGTTTTCAGGATTCACCCCGGGGTGTAGAGAATTGGATGAGCAGATGATCAAGCCCCCGCCCGCTGCTCCGTCTGTAATCGTTTGGATAACAGCCTGTTCAACTTCCACGGGTGTTCCATCAGGCAAGAGATCCACACAGTCAATATTCCCCAAAAGGCAAATCTGGTCGCCGCAATAATCTTTGACCTTTTTCATTTCCATACCGGCCTGGGGCTCCAGAGGGTTGAGCCCGTCATAGCCAGTTTCCAACAGGAGATCTAAAAGGGGCCAGAGGTTGCCGTCGGAATGACGGACCACTTTCAGCCCCTCTGCGTGGGCCTTCGCAACGATTTGCCGGTTGTAATAGTTAACGAATTCCTTGAAGTGGTCCGGTGAGATCATGGGCCCCTTGTTGGTGGCGATATCGTCTTCGACAACCAGGACATCCAGACCGGCCGCCACCAGCAGGTCGAGCTGGGCCAGGCTGAAATCCAACATCATCTGCGCCACGGCGTGGAGGAATTCCGGATCGGTGTAGAGATTCAGCATGTAGTTGGTCATGCCGATCAGCCGCCAGGAGCGTACAAAAATTCCCCGCATGAGCCAGAAGGTTGCCTTCTCGCCCTTGAACCTGTCGATCGCAAGGTCCAGAAGCCCCAGATCCTCTTGCAGGGGCTGGGGTGGTGAGAACTTTTTCAGCGCAGCGAAATCTTTGACCGGGTGGCCCACCGGTACGGGAATGCCGTGCGGTGACAACTTATAAACCACCCCGAAACGATCCTTCACATGGAGGTCATCGACCTTTTCTTCATGCCCGATTTCAAAAGTGGTAATGCCGTCGACATCAAATTGCTCATGGATCATAAAAAGCGTATCCACCATTTTAAGCTTTTCGGCATCCTCCATGAGCCTGAAATCGCGGACTTCGGGAAGGCCGTCTGTGAAGTGCTTGCCAATACCGATGATGGGTGCTTCGTTGATGCCGTGTATATACAGTGGGACGCAGTCCGGCTCCCTTCTTTCCAAAGCGGTCATTATGCGTTGTTTTCCGTTCACGTGGTTTGTTCCTGTCCAGGCGAGTTTCAGTTTCTGTTTTTTCGACAAGCGTCTGTAAGATCTCAATGCATAATTTTGCCCATGCTTACCCGTTTCTCGACTAAAAAGCCATTGGCTCTATAGAAACGTTGAACAGTTTCATTGCCTTCCATTATCTGGAGGTTGATTTTCCGACATCCTAAAGTTATCAACCGGTCCTGGGCAAATGCCAGCAACGCGGAACCGATACCCTGATTTTGAAGATCTGGGCGTACTGCGATAGAGTAAATCCAGCCTCGATGGCCATCATATCCGGCCATAACGGTCCCGACAACAGTCTGCTGTTTCTCGGAGACAAAAAACAGACCGTCATTAAATTCTATTTTTTTGTCAATGACGGTGGGGGGGGAATTGTGGACGGCTTCATACCCGAAAACAGATTGCCAGAGTTCAATTACCTCGTGTCGGTGGCGGGTGTCGTCATACTCGACAATATTTATTTTCAGACTTGGCATAAGGTCTATATTTCAATGCGATTATGAGAACAGTGGTTTGGGTTCTTGGCTTGATAGCTTGGATAGGCTTATAAGCGGCGGCTATTCTACTATAAATGTCTTCGAAATCAATTTTTTTCCGTTCCGCCATATCTCGAGAGTCCAGCGGCCGGCAACAAGTTCTGCGGGGGTTGATAACACATAGGTAAAAAAATCTTCTATATAATTTACAGGCGACATTCCGTTAAGACTATAGGATGACACCTGTGAGCGCCTACCATCAGCACCTTTTATGGGCGGATGCCGGCAAACAAATTTGAATCGGGACATTTCATCGATTGGGATATTCGCCAGACGAGCCTTGAATCCAAAGGTATTACCCAGGATCATCGGAATTGTATCGGTGGTTTCACGATGAACATATTGAGCGTTTATCAATGCTTTACCAGCCGCAGAATTAGGCGCCGGCAGCTCAATTGTTTCACCCGTTGTTTCATAGAGCCCAAAAGATATGATTTTCCCAACAACTTTATTTTCGGGAAAAGCGGCCGCCACGACACTTGCAGTCAATGTTACCGCCAAGATGAAAATCACCGCTCTTAAGACTTTCATTGTTCACCCAAATATTAGTCTGTCATTCAACTGGCATGTGCCCGATGAAAGCATCGTTTTTAGATACGTTTCTTCCCAATCCAGTATTTGAGATACTGTCCGTCGCCAACTTCTGATTCCTGTGGGTCGGACAGCGTATAATTCAATTTCTCGTAAAATTTACGTGCCGGCAGTGACACATGCAAGGTAATCGTTGAAATTGCTTTTAATTTTGCCCTTGATTCAAGCTCAAGCATAATCTGCTTTCCCAGGCCGGATTGCTGTTCACCGGGCAGGACAAAAACACCTGTAATTTCGTCTTTTACCAGCGAGCCGGTGGCCACAATTTTTCCCTCTTTTTCGATCACGATGATTTCGCCCAACTGGTCGCGTTTAATGACGTTCGCCTCAGAATGATACGCCTGGAAATATTGAACTGCCCGTCCCGTGTAATGATCTGGATAAGAGCCTTCGACCGTCTTCTGAATCATATCGTAAACTTGATCCAGGTCTGTGATTGCATAATCCCTTAGCATATCCATTGTGCCTCAGAGCGCTCAGATACCATTTCGTTGATAATATACGGGTATCCGACTTTCGATTACCCACACCTGTTTTATATCTATATCATGGTTTATCGGCAATAGCCCAAATGAACAAACCGAAGCGCTGCTTGTAATGCGATACGGAAAAGCCGCAAGCGGTCAACTCATCGACCAGATCATGGACATCGAAACGATTTTGCTGGGGGTGGTCCAGCACCCGGCGCCAAAGGGGGTGGGTTATAAACTGGCGGGTAATCTCTTCGATATAAAATCGGCCCCCGGGTTTCAGCACCCGGAAAACCTCGGCAACACCGGACTGCCAGTCCCGGACATGATGAAGCGTGCCGAAATCAAAGACCGCATCATAGGCGGCGTCGGCGGTAGGGATCTGGCGGGTGTTGCCCTGCCAGATGTTGCATTTGGAATTGATATGGTGACGGCGGGCGCAGATCCTCAGCATGGCAGGATCAAGATCGAACCCATCGGCCCGCAGAACACGGAACTGATTCAAGATCAGGTCAAGCCCGGCACCGCTACCGCAACCGATCTCAAGCACCTTTGCGCCGGGCTGGGTGCCGCCCATACGCAGCAATTGACGACCTTCCAACACCCGCTGCAGGTAACGCCGTACGGGATTGTTCATCAAGTGTCTTTCCAACCATCCCAGCTGCATTCGTCACCTTTTAGAGCCGGACGATCCAGCGAAAAGCATAGGCCAGCAAGGCCACGGAGGTAAGGCCGGCAAACCACAACCCGACAAACCAGGCCCACTGCTTCTGTTTGTCAGTAAGTGGCTTCATGGGAACTTTTTCCTCTAAAAACATAGTAGCAATAGGCCGTGTAGGCTAAGATGATCGGCAGCATGATAACGGTACCCACCAACAGGAGGGACTGAGACTCCCCCACGGCCGCGGCCCGGCGAAAGGTAACTTCGAAGGGAACCAGCCACGGATACATGCTGATACCCAAGCCGATGTAGTTCATTAAAAAGATGCCCTGAGAGAGAAAGAATGGCCGGTATTCATGTTTGCGGTGCAGGCTGCGCCAGAGCAGCACGAACATCACCACACAGGAAAGCGGCATGATGCTGAGAAAGTAGAAGTTGGGCAGGGTCCACCAGAGCTCCCGGATTCGATCGTTCATCAGCGGCATACAGAGGCTGACCAGGCCCATAAATAGGGCCACGTAGCCGAACAGGTAGCCGGCACACTTGCGGGCCCATTCCTGGGTGACATCTTCGGTCTTCATAATCAGCCAGACCGCCGCCAGCAGTCCATAACCACAGACCAGGGCGACACCCGTCATCAGGCTAAAAGCGTTCAGCCAGTCCAGCGCGTTGCCGGCAAAAGCCCGGCCGTAGACCTGAACACCCTGGACGTAGGCGCCCAGCATCATCCCCTGGGCCAAAGTGGCCACCAGGGAACCGAAGTGAAAAAGGTAATCCCAGAGCCGCCGCGAACGGCCCTCGGCCTTGAAGCGAAATTCGAAGGATACGCCCCTGAGAATCAGACCCAGGAGCATGATCGTGACCGGCATATAGAACGCCGGCATGAGAATGGCGTAGGCCAGCGGAAATGCGGCAAACAGGCCGCCCCCCCCCCCCCCCCCCCCA